>Belle_p2__coassemble_1582_pt1 | contig 25797 bp, 27 predicted proteins | sample Belle_p2__metabat2_high_PE_032 | metagenome-assembled genome bin Belle_p2 | reverse complement strand
TATACCAAAAAGGACATCCCTTCACCTTATGGTTTTGGGATGTCCTTTTTTTAGGACCTGGAAAATTTTACAGCCCTTCAGGATCCAGGACGGGTAATGGCCGCGGAGGCCAGCTGCTGATAGGCTGCTTTTCTTTTTTCGAGGGGCATCATCGTCGTAATTTCATCATGATCATAGCCGACAGCCATATTTCTTCTCGAAAGCAGGATCGGCCGCTTGAGAACCGAAGGGTTTTTCTGGATAAAATGCGTCAGCTCCAGTACAGACATATCATCAATGCTCTCTTTTAAGGAAGCATAGGCCTTGGAGCGGGTAGAAAGAATATCTTCGGTCCCGTTTTCGCAGCGGGCCATCAGATACTTGATTTCGTCTTCAGAAAGTTCGTTGGTAAAGATGTTCTTTTCCACATAGTCGATGTGGTTGTCTTCCAGCCACTTCTTGGCTTTCCGGCAGTTCGCACATCCGGGGGAGGTATAAAACAATACCGAAGCGTTCATGCTTTCTCCTTTACAGATACAAAATACTCTTCAAGCTGATTGAAATCTTAACAGCGCCTTAATCCTACTCGCATCAGACAACTGAAGCAATATCAATTTCAGAATTTTGATTTTTTAGATGTTTTCTGCTATTTTTTCTGGTTATCTTTGCGGTTTCGAATCCCTTTCTTTTTGCCGGTTCCGGAAGGTTTGCCAAACCTAAAGCATTTATGGCGGGCTTCAAAAGAGAAGGAATCCATTTTGCATTGTTGGAAAATAGTGGAGAGCGCGCTAAACTTTGGGTATTCATGGGATTTCGGCCTTCAAAAACTTTGCTGGCGGATGAACGTGAATGAAAAAAGTGATAGACTGTTGAAGTTAAAAATTTGAAAGGTGAAATTATGGGAAGACATTTTGAGGTGCGGGCAGCAGCTATGGCCAAAACTGCCGCCGCCAAAGCCAAGGTATATTCCAGATATTCCAAGGAAATTTTAGTGGCCGCAAAAAACGGTGTCCCTGACCCGGAAATGAACCAGGCCCTGAAAAAGGCAATCGCCAGAGCAAAAGCTAACTCGGTGCCCAGCGATGTCATCAAACGCGCGATCGATAAAGCTAAGTCATCAGCTGATGAAAGCTTCTCCGAAGCCCGCTATGAAGGCTTTGGGGCCGGTGCCGGATCAACAGTCATCATCGACTGCCTGACGGACAACCCAAACCGGACGATTGCCAATCTCCGTTCCTGCTTTAACAAATCCCATTCCAAGATGGGAGTCAGCGGCTCGGTTTCTTTTGGCTACGAAGATCTCGGTGTTATTGTGGTACCGTTTGAAGATGAAGACGCAATGATGGAAGCAATGCTTGAAGGCGATATCGATCTTCGGGATACGGAAGTAGAAGACGGCTACATGACGGTAACCGTTGATCCGACTCAGCTTGATGAAGCCAAGGAAGCCATTGATAAACTGATTCCGGATGTAAAATACGAAGTCCTGGAACGCCGGATGGTTCCTAACGATACCGTGGAACTTGCGGATGATGATCTTGAACTGTTCCGTCGTCTTTTAACTTTGCTTGATGACGTGGACGATGTTCAGAACGTTTATCATAACGTTTCCAATATCTGATTGACTGATCCCGGACCTGTTTAAAAACCGGATCGGATCTCAAAACTGTATCTGCAATCCGATGCAGACTGAATAACGAAACCAAAAAGTGCACAATTCCAGCGGAATTGTGCACTTTCTGGTTCAGCTTTCCGGCTCTTTCTTTGTATCTGGCCTGGTGGCAGGCTGCCAGAGACAGTCGCCTTCGCGGTTGACCAGCGCCCGCATGAAATTGTCATGGGCATCAGGATACTGCTCATAGAGAGAAGCCAGCAATACCTTCATATTTTCCCGTTCGGAATGGCCATCGTTTGGGCAGACCGGCTTGACATGCGGAATCTGGTTCTGCCGGCAGGCCTGGATGATTTCCTCTTCCTTGAGATAGACTAACGGGCGGATCATGGTCAGATCCATCCGGCTTAAATACTGTTTCGGCCGGAAGGAGGCAATCCGGGCACCATGAATCATGTTCATTAAGATGGTTTCCATGGCGTCATCTCCATGATGGCCAAAGACAACTTTATTGCAGCCCAGTTCTTTGGCGCTTTCCATCAGCGTCCCTTTTTTCAGATTCGAGCAGAGCGAGCACTGGATACGCCCGCCTTTTTTGTTCTGATCGAGATTGAGGATGTCATAGATCCGGGTTTTGATAATGTGCAGATCCAGGCCATATTTTGCGGCAAATTCCTCCATGATCCGGTTTTCGGCAGTGTGGTCGGCCAGATCAATATGAATGGCACAAAGCGAAAAATCTTTTCCTTCAAATTTCTGGTAAACCGATAGCGCCAGAAAGAGCAGCATGGAATCCTTGCCGCCTGACAGGGCCACAGCCAGGGAATCCCCCGGTTCAATCAGTCCAAAGTCCTGGTCGGCCAGACGGATGGCCCGCAATATGTTCTGAAGTTTCACTGGTATCATCCTTTCGCCGTTTGGCATGAGTCTGTCTGTGCAAAATTATACACAGACCATCAGAAATCGATGATTTCGATTGAAATTCCGCTGTAATTCTCAGGATCAGCCTGCGAACATGATACAGTAAACCAATCAAAAGCGAGGGAAAATAACATGTGTGGAATCGTTGGATACATTGGGAGCAGACAGGCAGCACCCATTCTTCTTCAGGGACTGCAGCATCTGGAGTACAGAGGCTATGATTCAGCCGGAACAGCTGTATTTGAACCAAACGGCAAGATCCAGGTTGTCCGGGCCAAAGGCCGTCTGAAAAACCTGGATGAAAAAATCGACGGCGGGCGGACTCTGCCGGGAACAGCCGGAATTGGCCACACGCGCTGGGCAACGCATGGAGAACCAAGCGAATCCAATGCGCATCCCCATACATCGATGAACGAAATGGTTGTCGCAGTTCATAACGGAATTATCGAAAACGCCATGGAGCTTAAAAGCAAGCTGGAAAAAGCCGGCTACACTTTCTATTCCGAAACAGATACCGAAATTGCGGTCAACCTGATCGAATACTACCTGAAAAAATACTCTCTGGGTCCAGTGGATGCCATTGCCAGGGCCATGATCCGAATTCGCGGATCGTATGCCCTGGGAATTCTTTTTGCCCAGGAGCCCAATGTCATTTACGCCGCGCGCAAGGACTCGCCGCTGATCATCGGCCGAAACGAGTTTGAAGCCTTTCTGGCCAGCGATGTCCCGGCAATTCTTGACCAGACCGACTCGGTCTACTACATTGACAACCTCGAAATCGCCAGGCTGACCCCTGAAGAAGTCAGCTTCTTCAATATCGAGCGCGAGCCGATTGAAAAAGAACTGGTCCATGTGGACTGGGATCCGCAGTCCGCCGGCAAGGATGGCTATGAGCATTACATGATGAAGGAGATCCATGAACAGCCTAAAGCCCTGGAAACCTGCCTTCATCATTACCTCAAGGAGGGCCAGATCGTTCTGGATGAAGAAGTCAGTGCGCTTCTGGATCCGCAAGGCATCGATTCAATTGTGATCACGGCCTGCGGATCCGCCTATCATGCCGGCATTGCCGCCCAGTATGTCATTGAATCCCTGGCCCGGATTCCGGTGCGCGTGGAGCTGGCCAGCGAATTTCGCTACCGCGATCCAATCATCAGCGAACGCACCCTGGTTGTCGTTCTTTCTCAGTCGGGCGAAACGGCCGATACGCTGGCGGCCCTGCGCCTGGTAAAAGAAAAGGGAGCCCCGGTTCTGGCTATTGTCAATGTCCTTGGCAGTTCCATTGCCAGGGAAGCGGATGCTACGATTTACACGCATGCCGGTCCGGAAATTGCCGTGGCTACGACCAAGGCCTATTCCAACCAGCTGGCCATCTGCGATCTGATCGCGGTTTTGCTGGGGGCAAGAAAGGGCCAGATTGACGAAGAACGCGCCGGACAGCTGCTCGATGATCTGCAGAAACTGCCAGCCCAGATGCAGCAGGTACTCGATGACAAGGAGCGCATCCAGTGGTTTGCCGCCAAATTTGCCCGGGCCAAAGATGTCTTTTTCATCGGGCGGGGCATTGACTATGCAGCGGTTATGGAAGGCTCGCTGAAAATGAAGGAAATCTCCTATGTCCACTCGGAAGCCTATGCAGCCGGCGAATTAAAGCATGGCACCATTTCACTGGTGGAAAAGGGGATCCTGGTCATCTGCGTACTCACCCAGCAGCAACTGATCGAAAAGATGATGTCCAACATGCAGGAAGTCAGCTCCCGGGGCGGCTACCTGTTTGGGCTGACCAAGCGGGGCAATTACAATATTGAAGACACCGCGGATTTCTCCGTCTATCTGCCTGTGAGCGATGATCTGTTCATGCCCTCGCTGGCCATTTTGCCTTTGCAGCTGCTTGGCTACTACATTTCTGTAGCCAAGGGCCTGGATGTCGACAAGCCAAGAAACCTGGCCAAATCGGTCACCGTCGAATAACCTGATTCTGTCTTACGGCCTTTATTCTTTTGCTATCCCTGCTTTTTAAGCATTGTTACTGCTTTTTCAAGAAGTTCTGTCCGGACGGCAGAACTTTTTTTCTGGCCGGCTATCTGGAAAGCGGCCGGGATTTGGACCGTCTGCCTCTTCAGCCAGGCGGCCAGTCCTCTCAGGCCGGATGCTTTGACCCGTCCGCCAATTTCAATACAATGAAGCTATGAATGGAATTTTAGTCATCAACAAGCCTGCCGGCATGACCAGCTTTGACGTCATCGGCAAGCTTCGCAAAAAATACGGCCAGAAAAAATTCGGCCATGCCGGCACCCTGGATCCCATGGCTTCAGGCGTTCTGGTTGTGCTGGCCGGTTCGGCCACCAAAATCCTGCCTTACCTGTCGGATACCGACAAGGAATATATCGCCTCCATTGCCCTGGGCACTCAATACGATACCGATGATGTGTTTGGAAAAGCTGAGGCTTCAAAACCCGTAGACATGGACTTCGACTTTGAAAAAGTCCTGGCCGGCTTTGCCGGCAGACAGCACCAGAAAGTGCCCAAAGCCAGCGCCAAGAAAATTCACGGCAAGAAAATGATCGACTACCTGCGCCAGGACCAGCCGGTCCCGGATGTTTATACTGATATCGAGATCTACGGCATCCAGGCCCTGGATGCCGGCAGCCTGTCTTTTAAAGTCGACTGTTCCAGCGGTACGTATGTGCGCTCGATCTGCCGGGACTTCGGCTTGAAAACCGGCAACCTGGCAGCGATGAAATCGCTGGTTCGCACGAAAGCCAACGGCTTTTCCATCGACCAGGCCGAAGAGCTGGATGCCGATACGCACACTCTCTATCCGGCTGCACGCCTGCTGAACTATCCGCAAGTCCAGGCTGAAAACCCGGAGGATATCCGCAACGGCAAGGGAATTGTGCTTCGCCATGAAAAAGCCGACCGGGTTCTGGTGATGGATGGCGATGAGCTGCTGGCGATTTATTCGCGCAAGGATCCAGGCCGGCCGCTGTTTGTGTGTACAAGGGGGCTGTGGTCATGAAAGTGTTCACGATTGATTACAGGGACATCCCTCAGCTGGCTTTAAGTGCCTGTGCGATCGGCTATTTTGACGGGCTCCATCTGGGTCATCAGCAGCTGATCGAAACGGCCAGAAAAGAAGCGGCTCTTCACGGGCTGGAAAGTGCCGTTCTCACCTTTGATCCGGACCCATGGAAAATCCTGCGGCCAGACGCCAACCTGGAGCATCTTTGCAGCCTGGAAGACAAGGAAGTCATACTTGAGGCCATGGGGATTGACTGCTTTTATGTGGTTCGCTTTTCAAAGACATTTGCCGCTCTTTCCATTGATGAATTTCATGCGTTTTTGCGGGCTATGAACATTAAAATCCTGATCTGCGGCTTTGATTATACGTATGGCAAAATGGGCAAAGGAACCGTTGCTTCCCTGCAAAAATGTCCGTATTTTAAAACTGTTGTCATTCATCCGGTTGTTGATCATGATTTAAAGATTTCCAGCAGCCGCATTGAAGCGCTGGTGCGAAGCGGCGAAGTACTCGAGGCGGGAAAGCTTTTGGGCAGTCTTTATTCGATTAAAGGAATTATTGTCCATGGCTATGAGCGGGGAAGAATTCTGGGCTATCCAACCGCTAACCTTCTGACCGGTCCTGAAGCGATCCTGCCGGCCAACGGAGTCTATGCCGGTTTTGTTCAGGTTAAAGACCGGCTGTATCCGGCCATGATCAATGTCGGTTTTAACCCGACTTTTGACAACGATAAAAAGACCATCGAAGCCCATATCCTGGACTTTTCCCAGAATCTTTACGGAAAGCCCTCCCGCTTCTTTTTTGCAAACCGCCTGCGGGGCGAAAAGAAGTTTACGGGAATGGAGGAGCTGTCGGCTCAGCTTGCAAAGGATAAGAAAACCACACGGGAAGCGTTGCTCGCAAGCCGCAGCCTGTGGGCGGCTACAGCCAAATTATGGAGTTTACAGCCTCTCGATGATATAATGCAAAAGTAAAGTCAGGTGAAATTATGTCGAATGAAACCAGCTCTATGAAAGTTGTGGACCAGTACGGTTCCATCGTTTATAACCGCAGCGTTTTTTCAGCAATCGCGCGCAATGTGATTGATGAAAGCAAGGACGCCAAAGTGGCTGAAAGCTCGCGCGTTTACCGCTCGGACCGCCTGTCCTGGATTGAAGATGGCAAGCTGTACATCTCCATTCCGGTCAGAATCAGCTGCAATGCCAATGTCAGCGATGTGTGTGCATCCCTGCAGAACAAGATTTTTGAAAGCATTGAATACATGACCGACTATAAGCCAGAATCCATCACGATTCAGGTAGTTGGATTTATCTTCTAAGGGAAATCCTGCCGGATTTCCCTTTTTTCAGAAAGGAACCGTATGAAAGAAAAGAAAACGCTCGCCGATGTCGTGCCGATGAAGCCCGCAGATCTGCAAAAGGGAATCGAAAACCTTTCGCCTTTTGTCTATGATGCCATCAAGGACCGCCTGGATGAAATTCCCGTCAATATCCAGGAAGCACTGGTCCAGAAAATCCCTCTGCCGCGCCGGGCGATGATCGACTATAAAATCCCGTTTAACCGTCACCAGATGCGCGAAATCGCCCTGAACACGGTTTACCAGAATCTGCTGCTCCATACCGATATCAAGAAGCTGCTGCGCGATGCGCTGTTTGGCAGCAATGAGGTGGACGGCTATCTGTATTCGCTGACCGTAGGGACAGTGGAAAACAAGGACCATTATATTGACATGCTCTCTTCCAAGCTGCGCAGCGACTGGAGTTTTGAGCGTCTTTCGCTGCTGGAACAGGCTATTTTGCTGATTGCATGCCAGGATATGCTGGTCAACGAAACCCCCAAATCGGTCGCCATTAACGAAGCAGTCACCCTGGCCAAGGAATACTGCGATGAAGCGGCACCCAAACTGATCAACGGCATCCTGGATAATCTCGATGATCACGATTAAAGTTTCCGACCTGGTCGGCCGGGTCAACGAATTCCTGCATCGGGCAGTGAACCTGAACCAGGCCATGATCTCCGGCGAACTTTCCAATGTCCGCTATGTCAACGGGCACTGCTATTTCGACTTGAAAGATGATAAAGGACAGCTTTCCTGCACCATGTGGAAATCCTATGCTTCAAGAGCAGGATTCATCCTCGAGGACGGGATGGCTGTCCTTGTTCATGGTACGCTCAATATTTATGAACGGCGCGGCTCGCTCCAGCTTTCCGTGGATGCCATTGAACAGGCAGGGCTTGGGGCCCTGTTTCTGGAACTGGAAAAGCGCCGGAAGCTTCTGGCTGCCCAGGGTTATTTCGATGCGGCTCACAAAAAGCCAAAACCATCTGAAATCCGGAAAATCGGAATTGTTACCGGAGAGAGTACCGCTGCTTTGCAGGATGCGCTCAAGACCATCCGGCACCGCTGGCCGATGATGGAAGTTCACCTGTTTCCCGCACCGGTCCAGGGCCTGGATGCTCCGCCAAAAATTGTCCGAGCTTTAAAAAAAGCCGATCAGGCCGGCCTGGATGCCGTTTTGCTGGTACGGGGCGGAGGCAGCTTTGAGGACCTGTTCTGCTTTAACGATCCGGAAATTGTCAAAACACTTTATCATATGCACACCTTTACGGTTACCGGCATCGGGCATGAAATTGATACTTCACTGGCCGATCTGGCTGCCGACCAGCGGGGTTTGACTCCCACATGGGCGGCTGCCTTTGTTTCGCCGGACCAGCAGGAAGTCATGGCCCGACTGCAGATGTTCCAGCGGCAGATGACGGATACCGTCCGCAGCCTTTTAAACCGCAATATCCAGCGGATGATCTTTATCCAGTCCAATACGCCTTTAGCCGATCCTTTAGCCTGGCTGCAGACCCGCAAAGACCGGCAGTCTCTTTTATCAACCCGGCTGGTCCAGATTGCAGCCCGCCGCATGAGCGTGATCGAAACCCGGCTGGATGCCTTAAATGCCCAGCTTTCAGGAAACCTGGAGCAGCTGCTGGCTGCAGACCAGCGGATTTTGCAGGCCAGGACTTCCGCCCTGCTGCTCCATTCTCCCAGCACCGCCATAGCCGTGGCCAGAAGACAGCTGCAGGATGAACAGAACCAGATGCTCACCGCCCTGTCCCATTCTCTCGAGCGGCAGAAGCTGCAGCTGGAAACGCTGGAAAACAGTCTGTCTGCTCTCTCTCCGCAAGGCATTCTGGAACGTGGCTATTCCATTGTCTCGTTTCAGGGAAAAACCATCACGGATGGATCCAGCCTGTGCGCTGGCGATACAGTTTCGATCCAGTTTTCTCATGGCCAGGCTGCAGCCGGCATCAAGGAAGTCATTGCCAAAGACAGTATACGTTCAGGCCATACACCGAAATAATCCAGGATCTTTGGTTTGCACCGCTTCAGCCCGGATCAATTCAGGAAAAGATGGCGGCAAAAATTATGAAACTGCCATTCGTTTTCCTGAAATAAGCGGATTTGGAGCGGCTTTTGTCTATGTTAAGAAAGAAGGAACACAATGAGTGAAAACAAACTGACGTTTGGCCAGTCCATGGAACGGCTGGAGCGGATTGTGAATGAACTGAGCAATCCGAATGTGGAACTGGAAAAAGCCATGGAACTGTTCCGGGAAGGCCTTGACCTTTCCCGCAGCTGCCAGAAGCAGCTGGAACACTTTGAAAACCAGATGAATGAACTGATCCAGGAAGATGGCGGAGGAAGCGATGCAGACTATTGATTACAATTCGCTCAAGGCGGAATTTGAAGCCTTTCTGGATGAGCAGACCCGGCAGCTGCCGGATGGAATTCTGAAAGATGCCATGCGCTATTCGCTGCTTGCCGCAGGCAAGCGGATCCGGCCGCTGCTTCTTTTCGGGGCATTGGCGGATTATGGCCTGAATGTTCACGATGGCTTTCCTTTTGCAGCGGCCATTGAAATGATTCATACCTATTCGCTGATTCATGATGATATGCCTGAAATGGATAATGATGATCTGCGCCGCTCAAAACCCACCTGCCATCGCCAGTTTGGCCAGGATATGGCTCTTCTGGCCGGTGACGGCCTGCAGGCACTGGCTTTCGAAATGATCGGCCGGATTGAAGATCCTGAAAAGGCAGCCCGGCTTTGCCTGCTGGCTGCCCGCTATGCCGGAGCTGCCGGCATGTGCTATGGCCAGCAGCTGGATCTGCAGGCAGATCCATCGCTTTCTCTTGAAAGGCTGGAGGAAATCGAGACGTATAAAACCGGCTGCCTGCTCGCTCTGCCTCTGGCAGGGGCTGCTATCCTGGCGGGCCGGTATGAAGAGGCACAGAAATGGGATGAGATCGGCAAGCTGATCGGCATCCAGTTCCAGATCCAGGACGATCTTTTGGAGCGGACATCCAGTCCGCAGGCCATGGGCAAGTCGCTTTCAGACGGCCGCAATGAAAAAGGAACGGCCCTGAGCCTGTTTTCCTTGGAAGAAGGCGCAAAGCGCGTCCTTGACTATGACCGAAAGATCCGCCAGAAAATCAGCTGGCTGGATGGAGGTCATGAAAATCTTCTGGTCCTTGTCGACTTGCTGACGGGGCGCACCCACTAAGATAAAGAAAACGGGCTGGATTTTTCCAGCCGGTTTTCAATTACAATGAGTTCGAGAAAAGAGCTGAAAAACTGTTGTAAAAACAGTTTCAGGCACAGATGGAAAGGGGAATGACCATGCAGCTTTCGAAGCTGAAAGATCCAGCCCAGCTAAAGACTCTCTCGAATGAGGAACTCGATGATCTGGCCCGGCAGATCCGCCTGTTTCTGCTTCAGAGCATTTCGAAAACAGGCGGCCATCTTTCCAGCAATCTGGGTATTATTGAGCTCACGCTTGCCCTGCATTATGTCTTTGATTCGCCGCGGGACAAAATCATTTTTGATGTGGGTCATCAGTGCTATACCCACAAACTGCTGACTGGACGCATGGACCAGTTTGATACGCTGCGCAAGCATAACGGCCTTTCCGGCTACCAGAAACGCAAGGAAAGCGAGCACGACCCCTGGGAAGCTGGGCATTCATCGACCTCAATATCGGCCGGCCTGGGCTTTGCGGCCGCCCGCGATCTGCAGGGCCAGGATTTTGAGGTGGTTTCCGTCATTGGCGATGGCTCTTTGCCCAACGGCATGTCGCTGGAAGCCCTCAATGATCTGGGAGCCCAGCAGCGCAAGATGATCATCGTCTTTAACGACAACAATATGTCCATTTCGCCCAATCGCGGCGGCATTGAAAGCTCGATTACCCGGCTGCGCACATCCAAGGTTTACCGGCACACCAAAAAAGATCTCTATGATACCCTGATGGGCAGCAAGACGGGCAAGGAAATTCTGGAATTTTTGCGCACTGCCCGCAACCGCCTCAAAGAAAAAGTTATCGATGCGCCGCTGTTTCTCTCGTTTAACCTGGATTATATCGGGCCGGTCGACGGGACGAGCATCCCGGATATGATTTCCGCATTACAGACAGCCAAGGAGCATGACGGGCCGATTGTCGTCCATATCATTACCCAGAAAGGACGGGGCTATTCATTTGCCGAAAACGACACAACCGGCCAGTGGCATGGCGTCAGTCCTTTTTACTTAAAAACCGGAAAGCCGCTGGCTAAAAGCGAGCCGGGAACCATCTCCTGGTCCGAAGCGGTCGCCCGCACCCTCAACCGGCTGGCCTCGGCGGATCCAAAGCTTTGCGTAATCACTCCAGCCATGGCTACCGGAAGCGCCCTGATTCCCTTTGCCCGCAAGTATCCCAAACGCTTTTTTGATGTCGGGATTGAAGAAGAGCACGCTGTGACGATGGCCGGTGCCATGGCTGAGGGCGGACTTCATCCGTTTGTCTCGATTTACAGCTCCTTTCTGCAAAGAGCTTACGACCAGGTTTTGCATGATGTCGCCCGTATGGATCTGCCGGTTGTTTTTGGCATCGACCGGGCGGGGCTTGTTGGAAGCGATGGCGAAACGCATCAGGGAATTTATGATATCGCCTTTTTATCGACCATTCCCAACGTGATTGTCTGCCAGGGCAAGAATGCAGCTGAAATGCAGAATCTGCTCTATACAGGCTTCCAGACGCCGCATCCGTTTTTTATCCGCTATCCAAGAGGCCATACGCACTATGAACCGCTGTCGCAGATGAAATCCATTCCCGTTGGCAGCTGGGAAAAAACAATCGTTGGAAACAGCGAAAAGCCCGACCAGATCGTCATTGCCTATGGACCGGATGTTGAAAAGATCATTGAGCGGGCACAGGCTCTTGGACTGAACCTGATCGTCGTTAATGCGCGCTTTCTTAAGCCGATGGACGATAAGATGCTGGATGAACTGATTGAAAGCCGGCTGCCGATGACCGTTTATGAACCGGATTCAAAAGAGGGCGGGCTGTGCCAGAAGATTGCTGCGTATTGCGAGCAGAAAAATCCCCGCTTTCACAGGGTCGGGCTGCAGGATGGATTTATCGAACAGGGCAGTATTGAAGAGCTGCGAAAGGACCAGAGCATGTCGATGGATGATTTAATGGAAAGGCTGGAAACGTATGCGTCTTGACCAGTTTCTCGCTGCCGGGCAGGGATCGCGGACCCGGGCAGCGGATGCCATAAAGCAGGGCCGGGTGCAGGTTAACGGAAAGACTGTAACCAGGCCGGCGTTTGAAATCGATCCGGACCAGGACCAGGTTGAAGTGGCAAAAGCCGAGCATGACTACGTTTCCCGCGCCGGGGGCAAGCTGCTGGCCGCTTATGATGCTTTTGGCCTCAATACCGGGGGCCAGACCGTTCTGGATATCGGGGCGAGTACCGGCGGCTTTACCCAATGCGCCCTGGAACACGGCGCCAGAAAAGTGTATGCCCTGGATGTCGGCCATCTCCAGCTTTCAGAAAAGCTGGACAAGGATCCAAGAGTTGTTAAAATGGAAGGAGTCAATGCGCGCACAATTCAGGCAAGCTGGTTTAACGAAACTGTGGATTTTGTGTGCATGGATGTCAGCTTCATCAGTGCCCTGGCGATTCTGGAACCCTTGTTTGCCCAGTTTGTCCCGCAGCATATGGTCTTGCTTTGCAAGCCGCAGTTTGAATGCGGGCCTAAGGCCCTCAATAAAAAAGGGGTCATCCGGCATCCAAAATACGAAAAGGAAGCCCTGGAAAAGCTGACCAGCTATCTGCGCCGCTATTATGGCCGGGTGCAGAGTATCCCTTCGCCTGTGGTCGGGCGCAAGGGGAACCAGGAATATATCATTTATGCGGATCGCAGAAGGGAGGGGAAAGCTTGATTGAACAGTTAATGGTTAAGGATTATATCCTGTTTGAAAATGCCCAGATTGATTTTCGCAGCAACATGTCGGTCATTACCGGCGAAACCGGAGCAGGCAAGTCGCTTCTGATTGATGCCATTCATGTCATTTCCGGCGGCCGTGTCAATAAGGGCGTCGTGCGCAAAGGCAGCGAAAAAGCCGTGCTGCAGATGGTTCTTTCCAGTCCTTCAAAGCAGGTCCAGGAAATGCTGGAAGAAAACGGGTTTGATCCGGCGGATGAAATTATCCTGACCCGGATTGTCAATGCCGCCGGCAAAAGCCGGATGCTTCTCAATTCCCGTGTCACCACTAACGCATTTGTCAGCCAGATTGTGGAGAAGATGGTCGATATCCATTCGCAGATGGATACGGTGCGCCTGATGGATCCCGTTTTGCAGCTGGACATGCTTGACCGCTATGCAAAAGCGCAGGATCTGCGGGCCGAATGTGCCAGAGCATTTGCCAGTCTCCAGAAAAAGGCGATTGAACTGAAGAAGCTTAAAAACGAGACCTTTTCCGATGAACATCTTGAACAGATCACAAAGCAGATCAATGAAATTACCGCGGCCAAGATTCAGGAAGGGGAACTGGAAGAGCTCGAAAAGAAAATCGAGGAAGCCGACCGGGTAGCGGCCGCTGTAGAAAATCTTTCCCAGGCCAGCTATCTCTGGAAAAAGGAGCAGGGTATTTCTGACCAGATGTTCCAGGCTTTACGGCTGCTGGAAAATACGCAGACAAAAGATAATTTCGGAGGCCGGCTGCATGATCTGTACTACCAGGTCCAGGACCTGTTTGAACAGGTTGCCGATACGAAAAACGATGCCGGAGAAGAAGCGGAAAACCTGGACAAAATGCAGGAACGGGAGTTCCGGATCCGCTCCCTGTTTAAAAAATATGGCGGTAATTATTCGGCCATGATGGAAACCCTCGAATCGCTCAACAGCCAGGTCGACCGGATCCTGCACCGGCAGGATTTATTTGAACGGCTGGAAAAAGAAAAAAAGGAAGCGCTGAAAGTCTATACCCAGGCCGCCAGCGCCCTGCACAAAGCCAGGGAAGCAGCGGTTCCCTCTTTGAAAGCCCAGATTGAAGAACATGCCAGAGACATGATGCTGGAGCACTGCGTCTTTGATATCCACTTTGAAAAAAAGAATCCCAGCAGGGATGGTATGGATTTTATCGAGTTTTATGCATCCATGAACCCGGGACAGCCGCTCACCCCCTTAAAGCAGTCCGCATCCGGGGGTGAACTTTCCCGGCTCATGCTCGCTTTAAAAGTTGTCTTCCAGGCTGAAAACGGAATTGGAACGCTTGTATTTGATGAAATTGATACCGGCGTGTCCGGAAAAGTTGCCCTGGCCATGGGCTCCAAGATGCATAAGCTTGCTGAAAACTATCAGGTTCTTTCCATTACCCATCTTCCCAGTGTTGCGGTATGGGCCGATGATCATTATCGGGTCGCCAAGACGACGGATGGCCAGACTACAAAAACCGATGTCCGCCTTTTAAGTGAACCGGAACATTTTGAGGAACTGGCGATCATGGCCAATGGTTCTGCCGATCCGGTGGCGGTTGAGAGCATGAAAGAACTGGCTCAAAGGGTTCGCCATGGCTAGAGTCCTGTTTCATATCGACCTGAACGCTTTTTTTGCCTCGGCTGAAGAACTCCGGCATCCCGAGCTGAAAGATAAACCCCTGGCGATTGGTTCCAATTCAGCCAGGGGTGTTCTTTCCACCTGCAACTATATCGCCCGCCAGTATGGAATCCACTCGGCCATGCCAACCAGCCAGGCAAAAGCGCTGTGCAAGGATCTGGTCGTCCTTGATGGTGATCATGACTATTACCGCACTCTCTCCAGTCGCTTTTTTGCCTATTTGCGCCAGTATTCGGGGCGCCTGGAAATCCTGTCGATTGACGAGTGCTTTCTGGATGTTACGGATGTGATCAAAAACTTTCCCCGGCCGCTGGATCTGGCGGTAAAAATCCAGCGGGGCGTTCTGGATGAACTGGGCTTGAAATGCTCCATTGGTGTCGCTCCCACCCGTTTTCTGGCCAAGATGGCTTCGGATCTGCGCAAGCCAATGGGCATCAGCGTGCTGCGAAAGCGGGATATTGAAACCAAGCTGTATCCATTGCCCGTTGAAGCATGTATCGGGATCGGCAAGAAGACCGTGCCCAAATTGCAGGAAAAGGGCATCCGCACGATCGGCGATCTGGCAAATCCGGAAAACGAGTCAGCCGTAAGGCAGGTCCTGCAAAAAGGCTGGCCGGATATTCAGCAGAAAATCAACGGCAATTCGAGCGACCAGCTGATCTTTTCGACTACCCGCAAATCGCTCTCCCATTCCCGAACCTTTGCCAATGATCTGTATACCGTAGAAGAAGTGCTCTTTCAGGCTTCGCGACTGGCCAGGGAGCTGAGTGCGGCGATGGTCAGAAAGCATAAAAAAGGCAGTACGCTGTCCATGGTTTTCAGGGACGGCCAGTTTACCAACCAGGTGCGCTCAATCCGGCTGCCCGGTATGACCAATGACTACCTGGTCATTATGGAAGCGGTCCGCTCGCTTGTCTATCGCTGGTTTGAACCGGTTGGCTACCGGCATCTGGGGATTTCGATCGGCTCCCTGCAGGATGAAGACCAGATTATCCTGCAGCCCACGCTTTTTGAGGCGGCCACCTCTTCTTCGGATGATGTCATACAGTCCCTTAACCGCCAGATTGAAGGAGCCGGGCTGATGAAGCTTTCCGATCTGCTCAATAAAAAGCAGGAGCAGCCGGAAGCCGGGCCAGACCCGGCATCCAATTTGGACCAGAAGCCGGCTTTATCGAAAACAAGGCCGCTGGACTGATGCCTGAAAAAGGAGAAAGCCTATGGAAAATACATTTGATCTGACACAAAACGGGCCATGGAAACCGGCTTTGACTTCTGCAGAAAATGAATCCACCCGCTGTGCAGCCAGTTCCGGAAAGAATCCGGCTCAAAACGAAAGCGGGAAGATGGAACGGATGGCAGAAAAGATGCAGCAGCAGCTGACGAAGGCCGAAGCCGGTCATGTTGGCCGGTCGATCCTGGCTGAGCGTAAAGCACCAGCCCCGACAGAAAGCCAGAACAAGAATCTTCCGTCACTGGATGAAGTCCAGGAGGCCAGGGATACGAATTACTCCGACCTGCGGCAGGATTATTTTATCGATCCGGACTGCCGCATCTGGCAGAATCCAAGTCATTTCTGCTTCAACAGTGATTCGGTCGATCTCGCAAAATTTGTACAGGTCTGCGCCGGAATGCGGATTCTGGAAATTGGGGCGAATAATGGTGCCCTGCTGGTCTGGCTTGACCGGTTTCATCCGCAGCAGATGGTAGGCATTGAAATCCTGGAAGAACCGGCAAAGCTGGCCCGGCTCAATCTGTCTGAGTCAGCCTGTAGCGAGTGGCAGATTTTCCAGGGCCCGGTCCAGGACTATCCGGGATCGAATTTTGACCTGGTCTTCTGCAATCCGCCTTTTTTCGTATTGAATGGCGAAATGAAAAAAGAAGCCGCGAAGCTTTCGCTCCGCCAGCAGGCCCGTTTCGAGAAAAATCTTGATCTGCCCTCCATGATTGCTCAGGCAAACCGGCTGCTCAAGTCCAATGGCCGCTTCTGCTTCGTTCACCGGCCGGAAAGGCTGTCGCAGGCCATCGTCGAACTCAACCGCAATAATATGGCTCTTTCCCGCCTGCAGATCCTCTATGACAAGCGGGACATGGAACCCAAAGCCATCCTGGTAGAAGCTATCAAGGAAGGAACCTGCGATCCTCAGATTCTCTCGCCCCTCTATCGCGGCCATGCCTCCGGAAAGGATCTTTCATGAACGCCCCAAAACCTGACCAGGCTTGTGCCGGCTATCTGTTATGGGCCGAAAACGGACAGGGCAAAGCCCCCTCGACCATTGCCAGCCAGAAAAGCGATCTGAAAGTATTCTGCGCGTATCTGGAGCGGGAAAACGTCAGCCTGGAGCAGGCGGATTCCATCTTCCTGCAGGCTTTTCTGGATGATCTGGCTCTCGATCATGCCCCGGCATCCGTCTCCCGCATGATCAGCACCCTGCGCGCTTTTTTTGGCTGGCTGAATCTGTTTTACGACCTTCCTGACCCTACCGACCTGCTCAAGCGCCCGAAGCTGAGCCGGCATCTGCCGGTATGGGCTTCGACGGAACAGATGGAAAAACTGATTGAATCCTTCGATCTTTCGGATAAAGGAATCCTGGACCGCACAATTGTCATGACGCTCTACTGCTGCGGCCTGCGGGTCAGCGAGCTTTGCACGCTGCGCTTTAATGATGTCCGTCTGGACCAGAAACAGCTTAAAATCCGGGGCAAGGGCGGCAAGGAGCGCATCATTCCGCTGGTGGATGCCTGCATTGACCAGATGAAAGTCTATCTGGACTCGCTGCGTTTTCACTGCAGCCTCTCCAGGGACTATTTTTTTGTCTCGCTTAAAGGAAAGCCATTGGAAAGAACCTACATTTACCGGCTGGTTAAAAAGGATGCCTGGAACCAGGGACTGTCCCCCTCATTTTCTCCGCATTCCATTCGCCATTCCTATGCCACAAGGCTCGTTGGCGAAGATGTGGATCTGCGCCTGGTCCAGGAACTGTTAGGCCATTCCGATATTTCAACGACCCAGATTTATACGCATATTGACACCCGACACCTTATTGATACGGTCGACCAGGCGCTGCCAGACCTTGGCTTTGATTTTGACCATCCTCAAGATCAGGACGGGAAAAAAGATTCCTGATTCGCCTTTTCCTGAACAAGAGCGGCAGAGCAGGGGACATCCTGGGCTTTGCTCAATAAAGAGTCCTGACTTAAGGGGATTGCCATATGCGGTAAGATATATAAGAAGTGAATCAAAGAACCTGTCTGGCAGGTTCTTTATAAAGGAGGAAAAACGATGAGTTGTGAAGGATGCCCTTCCAAGGGTAACTGCTCCAAAAACCCGGAAGCCTGCGGTGTGAAACAGAACCCGAAAAACCATATTAGCTCTATTGTAGCTGTCATGTCTGGCAAAGGCGGTGTCGGCAAGAGCACGGTAACGGTCATGCTGGCCAAGGCTCTGGCCCATGCCGGCTATAAAACCGGAATTCTCGATGCGGATATTACCGGTCCTTCCATCCCCAGGCTGATGGCACTGGAAAATGAACAGGCATACGCCAACAAAGACCAGATGGTTCTTCCGGTTGTCAATGATGAAGGCATTGAGATGATGTCTTTAAACTATATGCTGGAAGATGAAAACGATCCGGTCATCTGGCGGGGGCCGATCATTACCAATGTACTCAAGCAGTTCTATTCTGATGTTTTATGGGGCGACCTGGACGTACTGCTGATCGACATGCCTCCGGGAACCGGCGATGTGGCCCTGACGATCCTTCAGGAATTCCCGGTCAATGGCGTGGTGATGGTTTCGACTCCGCAGCCGATGGTTTCAATGATTGTAACCAAAGCCATCCGCATGTGCCAGAAGATGAATATCCCGGTTTTAGGCGTTGTCGAAAACATGGCGTTTCTCAACTGCCCGCACTGCAATGAGCGGACCAATTTCTACGAACCGGCTGAACTGGAAGAGTTCAGCCGGAATTCCGGAACCCGGATTTACCAGACTTTGCCGATGCTGGATCTTTTGCGCAATGTAAACAAGTACGAAACGTGGAATTTGAAGCAGCAGGAAGAAGTCAATGTGCTCTTTGACCAGTTTGCCAAAGACCTCATGGACGATCTGGAAATGGTAAAACGGGGTGAAGGTAATGGACAGACAGCTGATTGAGCAGACAAAACAGGAATATCAGAAGCTGCTTGACGAAAACCGGCTGGCCAGCGCCCTGCCGCTGATTCGCCAGGCGGCGCACTGGTCGGACGTGGACTCACAGATTCTGGCCGAACGGATTTATCTGCATGGCCGCTATGGCCATCCAAAAAGCGATCGCGAGGGATTTGAATATGCCAGGCTGGCAGCTATGAATGAAGACGGCCAGAGCATGTACGATCTGGCTTTGCTTTACCAGAATGGAGCCGGAATCGAACACGACCTGACCAGGGCGAAATACTGGCTGGAAAAAGCTGCCCGGTATGAATTTGCCCCGGCCATCGACGCCCTTGGGCTGCTGTATCTGCAGGGACGGGGCACTGAACGAAATGCTTGCTATGCCAGAGATCTTTTTATCCGTGCAAAAGAGAAAGGCTTTGATCCGGATACGGTACAAAAACATATAGCTATGGCCGAAAAGATGATGGAAAAAGCCGGCAGCCAGAAAGACTGACGAATGGTAAAGCAGGGATTCTGATTTTGCCTTACAGGAGAGACGACAGTTTCTCCTTTTTTATTTTTTTGGAATTTTAAGGGCGGAAAATGATTTAAAAATATCAATATTTCTTGCTGTTTAGGACGAAGAAGACAGAAAAGCAATCCTGAATTCAAAAATGCAAGCTCTTTGCTCTTTTGTGCTTATGCTATACTTCTTGAGAGGAAAATCTTATGAAGCGAAAAGCAGATCTTGAACAAATCTATTTAAAATCGCAGGACCTGTTCATTTCAAAGGGCTATGAAGCCGTGAAAATGGACGACATCTGCCAGGCTGTGGGTATATCCAAGCCGACCTTGTATTCTATGCGCATTACCAAGCGGGACCTTCTGGTCCACGTATACAAACCGGACTTTCATAATTTTGCAGCCCGGGATAAGATCGCTCTGACCCAGCCGCTGGTCCCTGAAATCTATGCTGCTCTTGACATGGTCATTGAGCGCATTACCTGCAATGGACCGGACCTGCTGCGCGATCTGCTCAAGCTTCATCTGCAAAAGCCGGCTCTGGGTGAAATCATGGATCCTGTGTGGCTGGGTGAGCTGACCCTGCTGATCAAGGAAGCGCAGCAGCGCGGCGAAATTGAGAACATGGAGGATCCGGATACTCTGGCCCGGATTATCTGCGCTTATATTATTGGCTATTCTTTCCAGTTTGCGATGCAGCAGGCGGAAGAAAACCGCACCAATCTTCATAAAGGAGCTGCTGCAATACTGCAGGTACAGGAGGAATATGCAGGCTGAAAAAAGACGCCAGGACATTGTCAATGCCGGAATGAACCTGTTTATCAAAAGAGGCTTTGAGCGGGTATCGGTCGAAGACATCTGCCGGAGTCTCGATATTTCCAAGCCCACACTTTATAAATATGTCCAGAAAAAGGAAATGATCCTTTCTTATTACTACCAGCAAAAGTCCGTCGACTGCCTTCCGGAAGTGTATGACTATCTGGCGAAAGGCCGCCCGGCCAAAGCTTTACAGCATCTTTTTACCAGCCTTCATGAACTGGCCATGACCATGGGCCCGGAACTGTATTCTGCCTACCGGATTTATACCCTGACCGATCCCGACTATCTTTCGCTTCATTCAAGACCGCAAGTCAAAGTCCTGGAAACCTGCCTTGAGCAGCTCCAGCAAAAACACTATATTTCTTCCAACGGCAGCCCGCATAAGCTGGCGATGATGCTGATGGATCTCAATGAAGGGCTTTCTCTGACCTGGGCCAGCTGCAAAGGCGATTTTGACCTGGCGAAAGTCTTCCAGGATTATGCCCGCTCAATGCTTGGGGTAAGGATTCCCAAAGGGCAGCTGCCTGATCCAGCCGCAAATCCAAATGAAAGCGTGCAGGCAAAAAACTGACCCTCCAGTCCAGCCGGCCTGTTTGCATGGAAGAGTTTAGACCGGTCCAGACAAACTTGAAGGCAATAATTTAATCCGTTTCATTCTGGCTGCAGCAAGCGACAGGATCAAACTGCTCCAAACCGCCACAAGGCGGTTTTTTCGATGCCAAAAGCTGATAGAATAAACTTTATGAATCAGTCTTTTCAAAAAACACTGCTTTACAGCGCGCTGGCTTTAACCGGCGGATTTGCCGTTCTGGGCTTTTTGCAGAAGGATTCCTGGTGGCCGGCATGGCTTGCGGGCTTCTGCCTTTTGCTGGCGATCTATTTTGTTCTCTATCACCCAAAAAAGAAAGATGAAAAGCAGAAAGAGATCGAATCCATCCTGCCGGAAAGTGCCAAAGCGGCCCTTCAGCAGGGAGAAATACCTCTTATGCGCTCTGAGTTAAAGCTGAAACCCAATGAGAAGCTGCTATGGCTCGACCAGATGCGCACGGACTACTACAACTCAAAACCGCGGGTATTTTACCTGACAACAAGCCGACTGGTCTGCCTGGATGAGGACTTTCGCTTCTCCCATCCTGTTGACCAGATGGAAATCACTTTTTCCAAAGGAAATGTGAGGGTCAAAGCCGGCAAAAGCAAAATGGCCTTTTTGTGTGCCAGTCCAGAAAGCCTGCAGCAGGCGTGGACAATGGCAGCCGGGCAAAAGCGCTCCTGAAAAAACGGACTCGCCGCCTTTCATCCCAGACATGGGGATTCTGGTTTACCGGTTCTGCCAGAAAAGCAGGCTAAACAGAAGCCGGAAGCCAGTCAGCAACGGATCTGGCCAGTCAAAAACGGATTAGGTTCATGAGCAGTGCACGATGAGAAAGGGAAGGAGAGCAGGGAAGGTACAGCCTCCTGCACAGAGACAATGAAAATTGAAGTTACAAGAGAAATGGACGTCAGGCCGGAAGATTTCTACGATTACATGGTAGAAACAATCCGTCAGGATATTGAACGGCAGCTGGATGTGGAACTGACTGTTGACGATATCCGGCCTGGGTACACCCATCGCATCAAGAAAAAGGATAAACAGGGCAATATTGAACGGGTCCGCTATACGATCCGGGAAGCAAAGCGGCCTGAGAAGTTTATTACGGTCTTTTCCTCGGCCGGCCGCCAGACAAAAATCACCTACTTGTTTGGACCTTCAAAAAAAGGGACGAAACTGACCTATTGTACGGAAGTAACTCTTTCCGGAAACCAGAAGGAGCCGGAAGGAGCCCGCCGGACCTGGTCCGAATTCAGCAGCCGGACCCGGATTTCCAGGCAGATGAGCGACGCGGAAATCGGCTGCCAGAAATTTGTCAAGGAACGAGAAAAGAAAGCCGAAAAAGAAGAACGCGAACGTCTGGCCAAAGAGAGAAAGGAAGCCAGAGAGCAATCAAAAAAAGGCGGTTTTTCCCTGTTCAAAAAGCACAGGCAATCCTGAGGCTTCCATTTTCAGGGATGCTTTTTGCCTGAACCTCAATCTGGAGCAATCCGGATTTTTATTTTTCCTGCCTGCATCTGCTCTGAATCTGCCATATGGTTTGTGCCCGGTGCAGATGGTTCGTGGTGAAAAAAAGGAAGCGGCCTGAATGAGTCAAAATACAGCCAGGAAGACATAATTTGATGGATGCTGCCTGTTGTTTCTTTGTTTTCTTAACCAGCTATACAAGGAAATAATTACAAAATATAATTATGGACAGCTATAGTTATAAATTAATAACCATAAGGAGAAAATAATAATGGACTATCAGACAATCAATGCCCAAACCATCGACCGCTGGGTCGGGGAAGGGTGGCAATGGGGACAGCCAATTTCGCATGCAGAGTTTGAACAGGCAAAGTGCGGGAGCTGGGACGTGCTTTTAACTCCCACAAAGCCTGTGCCGCATGAATGGTTTGGTTCCTTGAAAGGCAAAAAAATCCTCGGACTAGCCAGCGGCGGCGGACAGCAGATGCCCATCTTTGCGGCATTGGGGGCTGATTGCACGGTTCTTGATTATTCGCCAAAACAGCTGGAAAGCGAAAGAATGGTCGCCTTGCGAGAAGGTTACCCGATACGGATTGTCCAGGCGGATATGAGCAAACCGCTGCCATTTGAAGATCAGAAATTTGACCTGGTATTCCATCCGGTTTCCAACTGCTATGTCCAGGAAGTCGAGACGATCTGGAAAGAATGCTGGCGGATTCTGAAAAAAGGCGGAGTTCTCATTTCAGGAATGAATCATTACATCACATATATGGTGGATGACCAGGGCGAAAAGATTATTAACCGTCTGCCTTTTGACCCGCTCAAAAATGAAGACCAGATGAAGCAGCTTCGCGAGGAGGATGCGGGGATCCAGTTTTCGCATTCGCTGGAAGAACAGATTGGCGGCCAGATCAAAGCCGGATTCCGGCTGACTGGTCTGTATGAAGATACAGACGGGCAGGGCCGGCTGCATGAACTGAACATTCCCACATTTCTGGCGACAAGATCCATCAAGGAATAAACCACGGGGATCATTAAGAGGCTGATGACAAAAAACAGTTTCCAGATTTCCAGATGGAACAGCTCAAGAACAGCGATGAATCCGGTTTTTTGGCAGAGTGTTGAGAGTGGATAATCCGGAAGATCTGGCTCATCATAGGATTGAGGTGTTTTTATGTCTGACTTTCCATATCCGGGAAAATTTACGTTTGTTGACGTGGAAATTCCCAATCTGAACAATGACTGTATCTGCGCCATCTCCATCATTGTGATTGATGAAGGCAAAGAAATCGTCCGCACAACCGAACTGATCAATCCAGAGACGTTCTTTTCGGCCAACAATATCAAGATTCATCACATTCACCGCAAGGACGTGCTGAGCGCCCGGACGCTTAAAGAATTCTGGCATGACTACGGCCGGTATTTTGAAGAACCGTATATCATTGGCGCCCATAATGCTATGAGCGATATCAGCGTCATCAATAAAGACCTGGCCCGTTTCAATACCGAAATCAAAGCCCGCCGCTATATTGATACGATGGACATTACCGAACAGTTTTACTACAAAGGCAACCAGCAAAAAGGCGACCTGAAGCTTTGCAATATCGCCGACCGCCTGGGCATTGAACTCGATCACCACAATCCGCAAAGCGATGTCAATGCCTGCTGTGAAATTGTCAAATACATGCACCATTACTTTGCAATGGATCTGCAGCCCTTTATCAAGCCAATCAAGCCGACAAGACTGCGGCCGCCTAAAAATCCGGCAATCCCTTCAGCCAGGCAGATGCGGATTTTTCTTGATTACGTCCAGAAACAGATCATTGACAAGACACCTCTGGCTGAAATTTCTCTCTTTCGTGCCAAGAAGCGAGGAGACCAGGCCTATTCAAAAGGCGATTATGAGGGCGTGATTCTGAATTATGAACTGGCTGCCCAGAAAAACTGGCAGGGTGTGGACGTCTATCTGCGACTGGCTGAAATCTATGATTCCCTGAATATGAGCTACGATGCCCACCGGATTCTGGAAAAGGGAATCCGGACCCTGAAGAAAAAAGGGAAGGACTGGAAAATCCTGAAAGCCGTCCAGACCCGGATTGCTTCTGCCCGTCATCGCTCAAATACCCAGACCCGCACCCGGCATTCAGCCCTGGAGACGGACAGGCAAAAGGCAAAAAACCATCAAGAAAATCTGCCTGATCAAACGGAAGGCACGCAGGCCATAAAAAAGCGGGCAGTGGATCACAGTTCTTGTCAGAATCAGAAAAATACGCACATAACAAATGGTTCTCTTGCAGAACAAGAAAGCCTGAAAGCCCAGGTCCGGCACCGAAAAGCCAGGCAGCATTCTTCCCGCCGCCGTCGCCAGATGGCCCATTCAGAGTCCATAAAAAAACAGCCCGACTGAATCAGGCTGTTTTTTTATGAATAAGTGACTGGAGTGTTAAGCGGCTTTGTCCAGACGCTTGTAGAGATCGATCATTTCTTCGGCAAGAACCTTGAACTGTTCAGCTCCCATCATCTGGTCTTCGGCATGAATCAGAAGCAGGCTGACTGGAGTCGGTTCGCCGCCGGCTTCTTTCTGGATCAGTGTGGCGTGAGGTTCATGACCCTGGTTCATGTATTCCTCGCCCTGTTTCAACATTTCTTCTGCTTTGTCAAAGTTTCCTTTTTTTGCTTCTTCAATTGCCTGCATGTAAGCGGACTTGGCTCCACCGCTGCTGGCAATGATCTGGAAGCAGACCATTTCCATACCTTCCATGGTTTCCTCCTTGGCCTTTCTGGCTATCTCCTTAAAGAATACACAGAAAACTTGAATAAATCATAACGGTGGCGTGAGATCGAATATTCAAAAGGCGTCCCGTCGTCCAGATAGGCGATCTGCTCAATCACCAGGACGGGCTCAATATCCTTTAATCCGAGTTCCCGGTGATCAAGATCATCCGAAATATCGGCACTGGATGTTTTCTGGGCAGCGCCAATGCGCAGGCCCAGCGTCTTTTCGATGTAATCATAGACCGATTTATTCAGGATCTCCTCAGTAATCCCGGGAATGACGGCAGGAGACATGTAAGTCTGTTCAATGACATAAGGCTGATCATCAACCAGACGGACACGGAGGATATCGTAGACTGGATCGTTTGGCCGGATATTGAGATGCCTTGCGATTTCATCTGTGGCAAACATGAGCTGAAAACGCAGAATCTTGGAAGTTACGGATCCTTTGGATCCGGCGGCCCGGGAGAAACCGCTCAGTTCACGTTCCAGGATCTCGACTTCTGGTTTGCTGCTGGTTCTGGACAGAACAAAGCTTCCCTGGCCCTGCCGGCGGTAGATATAGCCTTCCATGACCAGGATGTCATACGCTTTCTTGACCGTCATGCGTGAGCAGGAATAGGTGCTGCAGACGCTGAGCTCATCGGGAATCATGTCGCCAACCTTGTAGACTCCGTCTTCAATCTTCTTTCTCGTGTCTTCGTAAATCGTTTTGTACTTTGTTTTCATGTTCGTATCCTTTTGGGAATCTGTACGTATTCACTATAACCCGCCAGACAAGATCTAGACAATATCTCAGGCAAACTTTTACATAGGAAAGCCAAAATTGTGTATACATTTTTATTCTGTCCAATCCAGTTTTTAAAAGGTACAATCCTTTTCAAACCTGAAATGCAGACATATTTACAAGATGTCTGCTGCAGAAAAATATGGGCGGGAATCACACATTTTAAAATGGACAATTCAGGGAACTGTTTTTAGAAAGAGAACAGATTTCATCAAAAGCAGAGGGCAAAATCAATCATA
>Belle_p2__coassemble_1520_pt1 | contig 28269 bp, 24 predicted proteins | sample Belle_p2__metabat2_high_PE_032 | metagenome-assembled genome bin Belle_p2 | reverse complement strand
AATAGCTCTTCGTTCTGCTCAGAAATTTCCATCCAAAAAAAGCCAGAAAAATTCCTGGCAAAAACATCAGCAATATCCATCTATTAGATTTTCTATTCTTGTTATTTTTCATTAAATCTCCTTAATATTGGATTAAAAAAATAAACGTAATCAAAATATAAGGCGAGGTTTCCCTCGCCTTTCGTCAGTGTCAAAACATCTTTGATTACCTATTTCTATATGTGATCGTTGTATTATTGTTGCTAACAAATTCGCCAGGATGTATTGCTATAGCAGTGCCAAGATCATTATCTGATTTGTTTAGATCGACTCCGCAAACATAATAATATGAAGCCCATACTAACTGCGAGCAATAGAAGCTATCGGTTTGTCTGGCATTCCAAAAATTGAGGTTGTAGGGCTTATGAACCCTACATTGCTCACCTCCCCATTCTCCTGCTTTCCAATCCTGTTCAACACTTGTTGAATTCACACCTACTTGCCATACTGTATGGGATGATTCGACCCATTCTCCATAACGCAATCGACAGCCCTCTGCCACACCAGCTGCTTCAGCTACAACATTCGGTGCTTGTGGAGCAACAATGCCAAGTGTTAATGTGTTCAGTCCCAATACCATGATCCGTTACGCAGATAAGTCTATCACGCCAATCCCAGCCACCAGCTGCACTTCGTGATAGACCTTTTTTGAAAGACGGATTAACTTTTTTAGTCATACCAATTTCTAAATACTCTGCTTCTAACACTGACATAGAGTCTAAAATCTCTATCTCTTCATCTGTTAGATTATTAGCCTGTCGAAATACTTCGGCTAAGCCAGATTCGTCACTTCGGTCCATTTCAGTTGATTCTACATAAACTGGAAACAGGTATAGACTAGAAGCTAATAAAAGTATTAAGAATTTTGTTCATTATATTTCCCTTATCTAAATAATTGTCTAAATACAGTCAAAATATAAATTGGTTGATCTTTATTCTACCAAATGACTTAGAATAATAACCAAAAGACAATATAAAAGCATCTATTGCTTCAGCACCAATTCAAAACCGTTCCTACATCTTGAGTCAAAGATACATTGAAATTCAAAACACTTAAAAACATCTTCATTGCTTCGATCGAAACTTCCGCTTTTATTATACCAACATCAAATCGTAATTTCAGCACGTTTTTACAAACTAAATTCTGCTTAGGTGTCTATTCGCCGATGGGAGTCTGTATCGTTGGTATCCTTTCTACGGATTTAGGCAACTACATTGTACAGAAACACTGAATAATTGTCGTTCACATTTCAGGAGAAAAGAAGTATGGCCGGAAACACGCAAAGTAAAGGGGGTTCCGGCCATTTGTCGGTTCATATGAATTTTTCAGTTTTATTAGCAATTTTATTAGCAGCTTTCATAAATTATCGATACCGATTCTGTAAAATATATTGATAATTTGTTAAATATCAAATATCATTTATATAGGCTAAAAAGCTAGTTTGTATAAGTTTTCGTTATTAAAAATATTTATGTCTTTATAAGATTAAATCTGGTGTTCCGAATGAGTTTAAATGTTCTATTGGGAGATCTAACTTAATAAGGAGACGGAATATGAAATTTATCTTGTCTATTCTTAGCTTCGCTCTCGCAATTCCTTGTTTTGGATTTGGCGAAAGGGTTGCTGTGCAGAAAAATGATTGTAACGATTGCCAAGTAATCGAAACTGGCTTAGACGAATCATAATTTTTCTATTCTGCTTCTCTTATAGCTGACTCTTCAAATATTTCGAATATTCAAGATGAGTCAGCAGCTTTATCAGTTACTGTTTTTATTGCCGGCATATTAGCTGGATACTTAATTGATGGGGGACTGATCTATTACACTGGCTATTCTGGTGGCGAGTTATGTGCTCAAGGATTACAGGCATTAGAGTCACTAACTGCCCGCAACAGCCAAATTACACAGGCCTATTTCAACTCAGTGAATTCGAACTACGTCGATGTATATCATACGAGTGACGGAAATGAATGTATTCGTACTTCGGGGTTAACTTATGCTTGTAAATATTCAGTAAGATAAATATGAACAAAACAATGAAATACATTCTGATTTTCATCGCTGGATTTATAATCGGAATGTTTGTAGTGCCTCTGCTCTTCAGGTAAAACAGAAATCACCAGTGTTTTGACCAAAAACGCTTTATTCTGCAAAAATGCAGTCTTTGATCTCCTGACAGTACAGCTCTATTACAGACGAACTGCTTTTTCCTGGCTCCCTCTTCAAATCGATGGGGAGCCTTTTTCCGGCATCCGAAAGCTGATCGCTGCAGTTTCCGGTCCGCTTTCTGACAATTTGCCATCGACCAGCTGCACGGCAAGATCGATGCAGATAATGGGTTCAATTCTAAATTTAACTTCCATCGTTTTTTTGCTCCCAGAATTTGGTCATCGTGCTTTTCCCTTTGCTTCTTCGATCTCTCTGACTGGTCAGGTTCGGATTCAATCAAAAAAGTCGCCCCTTGATTACCAGACGAGATGAGCAACTATATTCTGATTACTCAATCTGTATATTATTAAAAACTATTTGTTTTATAAAAATTCTAACCAAATTCTTTTATTACGCAAATATTCTTCGTACAAGGCGGCTAAAAACCTGCGATTGCAGATGCTTCCTGGCTGGACTGGTGATTGAACTGGAATTCCCTGGATCGTTGGAGGCTGGACACTCAGCTGCTCCAGTCATCACATTAAAGGTTTTGACTGCTTTTCTTAGTTCTCCAGCCAGCCGGATTTCAGATTAACTTTATAATGAAATTGAAAAATCATCTTTCACTGCAGTGTAAAGCTTACCTTTTGCAGTAAAAGTTCAAAGAAAACTTTTTAGCAGTGTTTAAGTAAGGAGAACTACTATGCCATCCTCTGAAAGCCCATCCTCATATTCCGCCAAAAAGCGCCCTGCAGGCGCCAATGTAAGTCACACCGGCGTCGCTCCGGAAAAGAAGTATCTGAAAATTATCGGCTGGATTGCTACTTCCCTTTCCATTTTGATGTACGTATCGTATATCGCCCAGATTATCGACAATCTGCATGGACATAAAGGTAACTTTTTGCAGCCGCTGATTGCCTGCATTAACTGCTCGTTCTGGGTTGTTTACGGCTTTTTGCAGACCCCTAAAGACAAGCCCATTATTTTTGCCAACCTGCCTGGCATTTTTCTGGGAGCCATTACCTGTATTACTTCATTCTGATCCTATGGCCAGATACGAAGCTCGACCTGTACATCCGGAGGGGATCAGACTGAACTGAATACGGAAGAAGGTCAATCTGGAAAATTTGAATCCGGTAAGAATAAATCTGTATAAAATAGAAATCCAAGATCAGCAGGATCTGCCGTGGCAGATCCTTTTTCTTGTCTTTGCCAGTTTTATTACCTCTGTCAGCTATTTCGTTATTCCTGCTAAGAAAACCTGGCCAAAAGGATAATAGCCATTATGGCCAGAATGAACTGCGGCCAGACCGTATTTTTTGATCATTTCGATCTCTTTTCTTTGAATTTAAAACTCTCTGATATAGAAAAAAACCCAGCAGTCCGGACAAATCCGGATGCCGGGGTTTCTGCGCTTTGATACCAGAAGATGTATCCTGCCATACAAAGCAGATTCGGCTTTAGATTCAGGTATTTTCATCCTTTTGCTGATTGTCTGGAATGGCTTCCTTTTCTTTGTCTGGTTCCTGGTCAGATGGAGAACTGGTCAATCCCAAAGGAGCAGTCCTTGAATGATCAGCAGCCAAAGGGCCAGAGACTGAAGGTTCTGAAGCAGGATTTGCAGCGGGATGCTCGCGGTTTTTCAAAGCTGTCTGCGAAGCGGCAGCCAGTGATTTATGGAAGCGCGACAGGATGACTGGATTGGTCTTGGGTTTATGGACCAGTTTCTGTTTTTCACGCTGGATGATCTCTTCTTCAACCTGCTCATTTGCTGCTTCAATGCTTTGCGGATAATCGCTTTTGTGAAAAGCCGGTGCGAGGTTGCGTTGCAGGGCATAAATCGAGAATCCGCCATTAAACAGGTAAGCAATGGAGCAGACGACAAAGAAAAACGGAAAATACTGGTAGCCGAAGATCTCCATGCCGATGATCATGGAAGCCAGCCATGTATTGGTGCCGGCCCCAAAGACCGCTGCATAGCCTAAGGCTGCACAAAACGTCGAGGGCAGGCCAAAGAGCGGACCAAGGACGGCGCCCAGTGATGCGCCTATGGCAAATAAGGGCGTTACTTCACCGCCGATAAACCCGATAGCCAGCGAGAAGATGGTCAGGATAAATTTCAGTGCAAAATCCCAGGCGTAAATCGTCTGGCCCGTGCAAGCCGCCTCAATCAGGTTAGTACCGCCGCCTCCGTAGCGGCCGTCCATGCAAAGCCACAGAAAAAGCCCAAGGCCAATCGAGCCGATGGCAATACGCCAGTAGGCGTTGGGGACTTTTTCTTCGAGCAGGTGATGAAAGAAACGCAGGCAGCGGGCAAAAGTTGCACCGACAATGCCAAAGATCATCCCTAAAAGCAGCAGCTTCCACCCCTGGCCTGCCGGATCAAAGCCAAAAGTCAGCAGCAGCGGGTAGGCTTCCTTGTTCAGCCCTAATAATGCTGAAACCGAGCTGGCACAAAGGGCAGCTGTAATGGAAGGGGCCAGGGCACGGAATTCAATCAGGCCGGAGACCAGGACTTCCATCGCAAAGAAAACAGCGGTAAAGGGGGTTCCAAAAAGCCCGGCAAAACCGGCCGCCATGCCGGTAATCAGGAAGATTGTTTTCTGCTCTTTTAAGCGCGGGACATTGCGGGTAATGACATGCGAGACCGTCGCGCCGATCTGCATACCCACCCCTTCTTTGCCTACGCTCGCCCCGGCCAAGTGGCTCAGCCAGGTGGAAATTGCCATCAAGGATACAGTTCGCTTGGGAATCTCAGATTCAATTCCCTGGTTGATCTTGAAGATCAAGGACATCCCCTGCTTTGACTTGCGGCCAAGGTAGGCAAACATGGCCGTCATGGCCACACCCGCCAGCGGAAGCGTCAGCAGCCACAGGCTGCCGCCGTAGTTATTATGGACGCCGTCAAAAAACTGCAGGCCATAGGCAAACACCACTTCAAAAAGGCTGACGACTACCCCAATCGCCGCCCCGATAGCCATTAAAAGCAGGGTGTCGACAGCCCGGGAAATCCGGGTCTGAATCCGCTCGCGCGGTGTACAGTCTGTCGACTTCATGCCTTGACCTCCTCAAGATAGCTGGCGGCGATCTTTTTCGTGCCATGGGGCTGGCCAAAAGCGACCTGGATAATTGTGCCGGAATTGCTGATGACAACGCCGGTGCCAAAAATCTTATGTAAAACGACAGCTCCAGGCTGAAGCGAACCGCTTTTCTTCTTGCGCTTCACTCTGGTCTCGTTGAGGGTAAGGGCCGGCTTTTTCTTTTTGGAGGCAGCCGGACCAAAAGCCTGATTTGGCCTGGCTGCTGCCGGTGAAGAGCCTTCATCATGTTCCGGCTCAGGAGCGCGGTCGGTGTATTCGAGCGGGACTTCGCCAAGCAGCCTGGAGGCTGTCTTCGAGCCGCCTGCCTGATAAGAAAAGCCATGATTCCAGGACAGGAACAGGCGCTTTTTCGCCCGGGTCATGGCTACATAAAGCAATCGCCGCTCCTCTTCCATCGCACTGGCTCCGCCTTCGCTCACAGCTCTCTGGGAAGGAAAAATCCCTTCATTCAGACCCGCAACAAAGACGGCGGGATATTCGGTTCCTTTGGCGGCATGGACCGTCATCAGGTTTACCGCGTTCTGGCTGTCCGTCTGAGCATGATCGGTAAACAGGGAGACATTCTGCAGATACTCTTCCAGGCTCAGGCTGGGATCTTCTTTGAAGAAAGTCTGCATATCGCGCTGGAGTTCTTCCACGTTTTCCAGGCGGGTTTTGCCTTCTTCACCTTTTTCCAGAAGCATGGCCCGGTAGCCAGTTTTTAGAAGAATCTGGTCGATGATTTCCGGGATATCCTTATCCTGAATATCCTGTTCCAGATCCTTTTTCAGATTCTGGATGAGCTGGTAAAACGATCTGGCTTTTTTGGCTGAAGCAGCTTTAAGTGTCTGCGGATCTTTCGTGGCCTCAAGCAGATTGCAACCCTGTTCATCGGCTTCACTCTGCAGTTCAGCCATGAATTTGGGCCCGATCGCCCGCTTGGGAACATTGATGACCCGCTCGACAAACAGGTCAAGAGCCATCTGGTTTGGATCATTCTCATCCGGTGCTGCCAGAAGGTGCAGGTATGCAAGCATATCCTTGATTTCCGCACGCTCATAAAAGCGGATCCCCCCAAAGATCCGGTAAGGGATTGATTCTACGCGCAGCGCTTTTTCCACCGCACGGGAAAGATAGTTGGCCCGGTACAATACAGCCATGTCGCTCCAGGGCATGCCTTTTTTATGCAGGGCTTTCATTTTCCCGGCCAGCCGGTAGCCTTCGGCTTCGTCATCATTGCACTCCAGCAGCTCAATGACATCATCGCCCTTTTGCTCGGTAAACAGATCCTTCTTGACGCGGTTGCGATTGTTGGCAATCAGGGCATTGCTCGCTTTAAGGATCGGCGTGGTGGAGCGGTAGTTCTGGTTGAGGATCACGGTTTTTGACGGATGGAAATCTTCTTCAAAGTTCATAATGATATCCACACTGGCTCCCCGCCAGGTATAAATGGTCTGGTCCGGATCACCGACGACGCAAAGAATCGCATCCTGGCGCACGAGCGACTGGATGATCGAGTACTGGATCGGGTCCACGTCCTGGAATTCATCCACATGAATATAGTCCAGCCGGTTCTGCCATTTTTCCCGGACTGTCCGGTCCGTTTTCAGCAGGTTTTCCGTTTTAATCAGCAGATCGTCAAAGTCCAGGGCCTTCATTCCATCCAGGATTTTCTGGTACATCTCAAAAATCGCGATCGTTTTTTGCATAAAGTAGGAGCGGGCCGTATTCTTCATCTGCTCAACGCTCTTGCCTTCTGTCTTCCACTTGGAAATAGTGGAAAGAATCTGCCCCGGCGGAAAATCCTTGACGGAAAGCTCCAGCTCTTTATAGATTTTGCGCAGAATTGATTTCTGGTCTTCCGCATCCAGAATCGTAAAGTTTTTCGGAAGGTTTGCGGCTGCGGCATCTTCCCGCAAAATCCGCACGCAGAGGGCGTGAATGGTCGAGATCCGGACATCTTTTGCATCCAGCGGACACTGCTTTTCCAGGCGCTCCTTCATTTCATTGGCGGCCTTGTTGGTAAAGGTAATTGCCATGATCCGGCTGGGGAAAATACCCAGATCCCGGATCAGGTATTCAATTCTGGCCATCAGCACCCTTGTCTTGCCAGAACCGGCACCCGCTACAATCCGTACATGTTCATCGATACATAAAGCAGCTTCTTTCTGCTGCGGATTTAAGCTGTCCAGCAATCGCTCCATAATAGTCCCCCGTTCTCTTTTCCCGTCGAATTGTTTTCTGTATTCGTCTGTTGAACTTCTCTTGATTCGTCTATTTGTCTTCTCTTGGAAAGCAGCCTCCTGGAATATCCGGCTGCTTCATGCGATCAGCCAAGCGGCCTGGCTGCTCATTTTCATTGAAAAGCAATCATAAAATAAGATCAGCTGCCCTCTGGATAATCGCTTTGTCTTACTCTGGTCTGAACTTAAATTGTAGCACACAGGCACTTGTGCTTTTTAATGCCAGAGCTGCAGGCATTAAAGGTCGAAGCCGACACCATGGGAAGAGCCATAAAAAAGAACCGGAGAAAAAGCCGGGGCCGGCAAATCTGGATCAGCCAGCCAGTCAGTGTGTTTTTACTATGGCTATTTTCATCCTTTTTTGCCTGAGACATGCCGCTTTGCTCTTTTGAAAAGCGCAAAAAAACTGCCCCGATTCAGGGCAGTTTATGTCAAGGCATTTCAGTGAGGTTATTTTGTATAAAATCCAGACTGGAGAATGCATTGTCTGAGATAGTCCGCTTCTTTGCTGCTCTTGGCCAGAGCATGAATGTAAAGATAGCGTTCGTCATCCCGGATGATGGCATCGATGTAGTGGATTCCCTCTTCATCGTACTCGTCCATCCAGACGATATTTCCATCGTCGGTATGAACAGGTTCCTGATCCATCACGTCATCGGGATCAGAGAGAATGGAGGGCTGTTTCGAAGCCTGAATCAGCCAGCTCCATTCTTTATCGTCTTTATAAGGAGCCATCAGGAAGACAGACTGTGTCGCTGGATCGTAGCTTCTCTCAGCAGTCCCCGGAGCTACGACTTTTGCGTCTTCAAAAATGTGGTAGACTTCGCGTGTCCGATATTGAACGGCTTCGCTGTCCATCCCGATTGCACCTTCAAGCTTGTTTTCGCGTCCTAGCAGTCTGGTCAGCTCATCATAAGCATGCAGCGGTAAAGGCAGGGTCGGATCCATGCGGAAGGCGATCTCCAGATCGTCGCAGATCTCGTTGGCGATCTTTTCCGTCTGTTCATTCATCTTTGAAAATTCGCCGTATCCTTCCTTGGCCAGAAGCGTGAGGGCTGAGTTGCGGTAAAACCTGCCGTCCCGGTCCCAGTTGTTCCAGACATAAAAGTGGTCCATCAGATCATTCAAAGGCTTGTTTTTGAACTCTTCTTCATCCAGGTCGCCGGTTGCGGTCAGGATGCGGTTCTTCTCGTTTTTGGGAAGATAGTACGTTTCGTCAAACATGTAGTTCTTGTTTCGAAACTCCGGTTCTTCCAGCACAAGTTTGCGGACATAATCAAGCTCGTTTTCATAGGCATGGACAAGGCGGTCAAAGTCTTCATCCTTGTCGTATTCCATGTCATCGATCAGTTCATAGTCGCCGGGAATTTCTTCTTCAATATCCTGGAAGAAATCCACCACAAATGCGTGGAATCCAGGACCGCCATGTCTTGTGTTGGCAGACAGAATCAGATCGTTTCCGTCTTCCTTCACGACAATCTTGCCCTGCGGGCACACGAGAACTTCGACATCGATTCCGCGGTCCTCAATCTGTACGCCTTCTCTTTCGCATAATGCGCCCAGCACCTGATAAATTTCATCCATCTGCGCCGGCTTGCGGTCCTTGCAAATTAACTGTACAAACATTACAGATATCCTTTCTGTCATCATCTGGACATCATCATTATTCCATCTTCCTTACACCAGATAAGCCGGTTTGCCCGTCTGTTTCTGGCCGTTTTAACAAAATCTTTCCTAAATCCTTACATTCAACGAATTCCGCTTTCCTGACTGGTTTTATCCGGAATAGACTAATGTCTGGATGCAGAATATGAATTTTAAACCCTGGCCCGGCCTGAAAATTTCTTTCGGGTCCAGGCCAGGCGGTTTGCTGGAGGATTTGTTTACAGATTTGCCGGCTGTAAGTTAACAGGTTTCATTCCCTGCCAGGCAGGGCAGAAACAGCCAGATGGTCTTAATGACGGTGTCTGATCTCAAGCCAATTATAATGAGTTCGAGGTGACAATATGAATCAGACTGCATCCGACTGGAAAGACTACGAAGTCATCGACGCCGGAAACAAAGAAAAGCTTGAACGCTGGAACGACATTATTTTAAGACGTCCGGATCCGGTCGCTTTATGGCCCATCCAGGACGAATCAGGCTGGAATAAAGCCCATGCGATTTACCACCGCTCAAGCAAAGGCGGCGGAAAATGGGAATTCAAGAGGCCCGTGAAGGAATTCTGGACCATTGGCTATAAAGATCTGCGCTTCAAGATCTCGCCGACCGGATTCAAGCATACCGGCCTGTTTCCCGAGCAGGCAGCCAACTGGGATTTCATCATGAACACGATCCGCCAGGCCAAGGAAGACCATCCTGACCGCCCCATCCGCATTCTCAATCTGTTTGCCTATACCGGCGGCGCTACTATGGCAGCGGCCAAAGCGGGGGCCGATGAAGTGGTTCATCTCGACGCATCCAAAGGCATCAATAACTGGGCCAAGGAAAACATGGAGCTCAATCATCTGGAAAACAAAAAAATCCGCTTCCTGGTGGACGATGTCATGAAGTTTCTGGCCCGGGAAATCCGCCGCGGCCGGACGTACGATGGCATTATCATGGATCCGCCTTCCTATGGCCGGGGCCCGAATGGCGAAGTCTGGAAACTGGAGGACAACATTTTCGAGCTGATCAACCAGGCACAGAAACTTTTAAGCGACAACGCCTTGTTTATGATCGTCAACCTGTATACCACCGGCTTTCCGCTCACCACCCTGCGCCAGACGCTCGACCGCACGATTGTCAAAAACCATGGCGGGTATGTCGAAGTCGGTGAAACTCTGCTGCCCGTAACCCGCGATCATGCCCTGCTTCCCTGCGGCCTGTTTGGGCGCTGGACCAGCTTCCCGCCGGAAAATGAATAGCGGTACTGCAAATGAATAAAATCCCCAAAAGTAAAAGCCGGCATGAAAGGCCAGCCAGAAGGTCGATCCACCCGGCAAATCGAAAGATGCACTCGAACCAGAGAGTCAAACGCAAAAAGCCTGGCGCTTAAACGCCAGGTTTTTCATCGTTTTGTTTTCCAGAAGTGCTCATCGCCTCTGAGAATATGTATTTGTGTTAACCAGGAACCTGTTCATTTTAGGCGATGCATCTTTATGCACCATTCGGCTTAATATTCATCGGGTTAAGCCGATCCAAAGGACAGCTCAGCGGGAAACCTAGGACAAAGGAAAAGGCGATCAGGCTTTTCCGGCGTCCAGTCCGGCAGGACTGGAACCGGAATCGGATTTGCCTTTCTTTTTGCCCCAGAGCCTTTTTCCAGCTGCATCCCACATACCCCAGCCGGTTGCGGAGCATAACAGGGAGAATACAGGAACCAGGAAGATGAACCAGCAGTAGCCGATATATTCGGTGCCAATGCCAAGCACGGACATGACATAGATGGTCGCCACGCCCCAGGGAACAATCGGGGCCGAGAGCGTACCGGCATCTTCCAGCGTGCGGGAAAGGACTTTCCGGTCGGTATTCATGCTCTTAAAGGCATCTTCAAACGTCTGCTCGGTGACAATGATCGAGACAATCTGGCCGCCGGCCGTCAGGAAGTTCACGATATAGCAATAGATCAGTGCGCAAAGCACCAGGGTAAAGCGGTTGCGGATAAATCTCAGCAGTACGTTTCTGGCGATAACATCCAGGATGCCCATGGAAGTAATCACAGCGCCTAAAACCGAAGCCAGCATGAAGATGACCAGCAGTTCGGTCATGGAGACGATTCCGCCGCGATTGAGCATCGGATCGACGATGGCTACGCCGGTTTCAATCGAGAAGCCGTTAAAGGCAAAGTTCATCAGGCTGACGAAATCGATATGCTGGGAAACCATCGCAAAAACAATGGAAACCAGAACGGTAAGCCCCAGCCCTAAAATCGAAGGAATCTTGAAGACTGAGACCAGCAGCACCAGAATGCAGGGCAGAATCAGCCAGGGGGTTATATTGAAGTTTTCCTCCAGCGTATGGCAGATGAGATCTGCCTGCGAACTGTCCATGCCGCCGGATGAAAACATCAGGCCGGCAATGGTAAAGAGAACCAGGGCAATCAGGGCCGCCGGCAAAGTCGTATACATCATCGACCCGATATGTTCATAAAGCGGCACCCTGGAAACGCCGCTGGCCATGTTGGTCGTATCGGAAAGCGGGGACATCTTGTCGCCAAGCCACGCCCCGCAGACACAGGCACCAGCTACCAGGGCAATAGGAATGCTGGTTGTCGCGGCAATGCCGACCATCGCCAGGCCCATGGTCGCAATGGAGCCAAATGACGTCCCGGTAAAAATCGAGGTGATCGAGCAGAGTACAAAAGCCAGCGGCACCAGGATTTTTGGGCTGATAAATTTCATGCCGTAATACATCAAAGCCGGAACTGTTCCGCCGGCCATCCAGATCCCGACCAGGATGCCCACCAGAATAACGATCAGGAACGTCGGGGTAGCCGAAGCCATTGTCGCCTTGATGGACTCTTCAATCGAGCTCCAGGAAACTCTCATGCATAAAGCCAGAATCACAGCCACAACTGCGCCCAGAAACAGCGAGACTGATGTGTTGACACCAAGATTGATCAGCACGACCAGAACCGCAATGATCAGGAGAAACGAGCCTAGCGCTGCACCGGTAGAAATCGGCGGAGCTGCCTTAGGAGTTTTCTGTTCAGTTTTCGTATCCATACGCGTTACCTTTCCTTGTTCAGGTGCGTGCTTAAAAACGAAACGGCACTTTCCATGCGGGCCTGGCGGTACTCGCAGGTCGTAAACCGGTGCTCAGCACCATCAACAATCAGCAAGTTTGCCCGGTCTCCAAATATTTCCTTATATTTAAGGGAGCATTCGGGGGAAGCGGTAATGTCTTCACTGCCATGAACCAGGTTAACCGGCCCGGTATAGCGGGCAGCTTCGGCGTAAGGATCGAGGACAATCGCATCCCGGTAAAATCCGACGCCGCATTTTAATCCTTCGACATCCATATAGCCTTTTTCTTCCACATCCGAAACATCCAGACCAAGCAGGATTTTCTTGCGCAGGTTATAAGGCAGATCGGCCGCCGGACACCATAAAGACAAAGCCGCGATGGACTCTGGATTGCGGCCGGCCGTCATCGATGCCACGCACCCGCCTAAAGACAGGCCGTGCAGTCCGATTTTTGAATCATCGACCCAGTCCAGATCCTGCACGAAAGCCAGGGCATTTTGTGCATCTTCAATTTCGGAAGAAATTGTCATGTCTTCAAAGCGGCCTTCGCTTTCGCCGCTGCCGTTGAAGTCAAAGCGAAAGGAGCCGATTCCTTCTTCTTCGAGCCGTTGTGCCAGTTCGCGGTGGACAAAGTTCAGTTCATTTCGCTCGTCGCAAAAGCCGTGCAAAATGACTACGCAGGGAACGGGGGACGACACGCTGGCCCCATCCGGCTTGCGCAAAGTTCCCTTGAGCGTTTTGTCATTGCTTAAAAATGCTGCGTTCTGTTCCAAGTAAACACCTCCTGAATAATGGGATCAGTTTACCATGCTGAAAACACAAAATTCCATGATTGTGTAAAAAGGTGAAAATGATTATCCGTATTTGAAAAGTTTTTCAAAGGACTGGATGATTCGCGAATCCCGGTAAGCGCTCTCACCTGTATAAGACGAGATGTGTACATGAACGCCGGATCAGGTCATTTCCGGCACGCCGCAGCCATCAGCTATTCGCGAGAAAATCTGACTGCCCGTTTTGCCGAAGATGCAGCAGGAAAACCGGAAAACCCGAAAGCCGGAAAGACGAAAAAAAGCCCCCGGAAAATGAAGGAGCTCATTTTCCCGGGGGCTGATGCGTTTTATCGAAGCTGATCCGGATCAGGATCACTCTTGCCAGATCCAGATCAATAAAGCAGGCATCAATAAAGCAGGATCAATAAGGCCAGCTTAAAGACTACTTGGCAGGGACAGCAAAGTCGCCGAATTTTTCAGTGATGAAGGCTTTAATATCATCGGATTTCAAAACTTCTACCAGTGCTGTTACAGCTGGATCATCTTTCTTGTCTTCGCGTACGGCAATGATGTTCTGGTAAGTGGTTGCCGCTTCAGAATCTGAAGCTTCAGTAACCAGCAGATCATCCGTTACATTGGAAGTCAGGGCGTAGTTGCCGTTAAGGATACCGTAGTCTACATCGGGCAGCTTGGAAGCAACCTGGTCGGCTGCGATTTCAACAATGTCGAGGTTTTTCGGGTTTTCAGCGATGTCGTTCACTGTTGCATCCGAAATGGATGTTCCATCTTTCAGGGTGATCAAGCCCTGGTCCTGAAGCAGGTAAAGAGCACGGGCTTCGTTGGACGGGTCATTTGGAATCACGATCTGGGCACCATCCGCCACATCATCGACGGAATCATGTTTTTCGGAGTAGATGCCTAATGGTTCGTAGTGGATCGCTCCGGCAGAAACCAGGTAGCCGTCCTTGCCTTCTTCATAGCCGTTGTCTTCGTTGTAGGAATCAAGGTAAGGCTGGTGCTGGAAGTAGTTGGCATCCAGGGATTTGTCGGACGTAGACGGGTTGATGTTTGGATAGTCGGAGAATTCGACGATCTGCAGGTCATAGCCCTTTTCTTTCATGGCTTCCTTGGCTTCTTCCAGGATCACGCCATGCGGAGAGGTTGTCGCGCCGACTTTAATGACAGTCAGGACTTCCGAGCCGGAAGCAGCGGAAGCCGTGGAGCTGGCTGCAGCCGAAGAAGAGGCTGCTGAAGAAGATGTATTGCTGGAAGAGCAGCCAAATAAGCCGATAGTCAGGGCAGCTGCTGCAGCAAGTCTGGTAAATGTTTTCATTGTTTTTTCTCCTTCCCGATACAGGGTGTTCTGATTGGATAAAAAGGGTGCGGCTTAAGCTAGTGGGTAGTCTTGCTAACCAGCCAGTCGCCAAAAGCCTGGATCACGGAAATGATGATCAAAAGCAGAATCAGTACGACAATCGTGACATCGCCCATCTGTCTTTGCCATCCAAAACGGATTGCCAGATCTCCCAGACCGCCGGCGCCGATGGTGCCGACAATGGCAATCTGTCCGATGACAGCAACCAGGGCAATCGTCATGCCGCGAATCATTCCCGGGATATTCTGTTTTAAATAGACGTTGCGGATGATCTGCCAGGGGGACATACCCATGGAGATACTCGCTTCAACGATTCCTTCCGGAATTTCTTCCATGCTCGATTCCATCTGCCTGGCGACAAAAGGAATGGTGCCGACAATCAGCGGTACAAAGGCCGACTTGATGCCAATGGTCGTATGGAAGATCAGGCGGGTCACCCCCACCAGCAAGGGAATCAAAATTACAAAGGGGATCGCCCGAAACAGGTTGATGATCTTGTCCAGAATCCAGAAAACCGGCTTATTGGGGCAAAGCCCGCCCGGTCTTGTAATCACCACCAGGACGGCAACAGGCAGCCCGATGATAAAGGAGATCACGCCGGTTACGACAAGCATGATCAGCGTGTCCGCAATGGCCTGCGGAAACAGGTCCGCATACTCAATGACGTTTGGCATGAAGCTACTCAATGTGTCCACGTTTGATCACCTCCACCTGTACGCCATCGTTTCGTAAATAGTCGATGGACTTGCGGATATTCGCATCATCGCCGGTCAGGATGACCGTCAGGGTTCCAATCGGGGAGTCCTGCAGGATTTCGATGTTGCCAAAGATAATGGAGCAGTCGACATCGAAATTGCGGGAAATCTCAGAGATGAGGGCATCCGTCGAATTGGTCTGGTCATACTGCAGCCGGATGAGCTGCTGGTTGGGATCCAGTTTCGTCAATGGCGAACCGGCCGCAATCAGATCATCAATCTTGGACGCATTGCTTGCGGTATTGATGAAATTGCGGGTCATCTCCTGGACCGGATGGACAAAGATCGGCACGATGTCGCCTTTTTCCACAACCCGTCCGGCATCCATAACGGCAACCCGGTCGCAGACTTCCTTGACCACAAACATTTCATGCGTAATCATCACGACGGTAATCCCCCGCTCCCGGTTGATCCGCTTGATCAGCTTCAGGATTGTCTGGGTCGTCTGCGGATCCAGCGCCGAGGTCGCTTCATCGCAAAGCAGGACTTTTGGGTCATTGACCAGGGCTCTGGCGATGGCGACGCGCTGTTTCTGTCCGCCGGACAGCTGGCTGGGGTAAGAGTCTTTGCGCTCGACCAGGTCGATCAGTTCAAGCAGTTCCAGTACTTTCTTGTCGATTTCCGCTTTGGGCACTTTCTGCATTTTAAGCGGCAGGGCAATGTTGTCATATATAGTCAGGGCTGGCAGCAGGTTGAAATGCTGAAAAATCATGCCCATCTTCTGTCTTGCCTGTCTGAGTGCGGCTGGCGAAGCCTCCATAAGATCTTCCCCGTCAAAAATTACTTTTCCTTCATCCGGTCTTTCCAGAAGGTTCATACAGCGGACCAGGGTTGACTTCCCGGCTCCGGAAAATCCGATGATTCCATAAATCATGCCTTTTTTTACATGGATGGAAACATCCTTGACTGCATGTACGTCTCCGTCTTTTGTCTTGAATGTTTTGGTAACATGTTCAAGCTGAATCAAAACATTCCCTCCTTACTGCGTATTTAAAGCATAAAAAAAGCCTTCATCACATTAGGACGAAAGCTGAAACTTCGTGTTACCACCTAAATTCGCAGTCCTGTCACCAGAAACTGCCTCATCAAGTACATGCATACTCTAACGCTGTAACGGGCGTTCCCGTCATGTCTGTCAATCGATCATGCGGCTCCAAGACCATGTTCGCCATACACAAGACGTTTCCTTCCACCAGCCGGAAACTCTCTTTGCCCTTCCATATGGGTACTCTTCTTTTCTCTGCCAATTTGTGGTTTTACTTTACCATGGAAAAACAAATGGGCAACCACAATCTCTCAAATTCGAGCAATTTTCAGAAAGTTTCTGTAAAACTGGCACTCCCCGATTCGTTTTTGCCATGAACAGAAACCGTTTTCTGTCTTTTGTCCAAAAACAGCGACTGAAAAAACGATAAAAATACTGAATAGTAGATGCTTCCGTGGCTTTTGCCTGGAGGGTGTTGCGGATCATTTTGCAGGCCTGGCCTCCTGGGCTGGCAAGTCTGTTTCCTGCAAAATCCAGGCTTTCCATAAAGCCAGAAATCCGCCGGAAGAAAAGAGGATCAGGCTTTCACCCGCCTGGCCCCCGGCCCGGTGGTCAATAACGCGTCTGGCGGTCTGTAAAAACAGCTCATCAAGCGGATAGCCCGCCTTTGCAAGCACCGCCAGCTGCGGCCGGTACGGCGCAAAAAAGGAAAACAGCTCCTGCCGGATCCGGTTGGGATCGTATCCTTCCAGCAAATCCGTTTTCGACAAATACTCATTCTCCAGTTTTTCAAACCACTCTTTGATGCATTGTTCCAGCGATCCATAATGTCGGTAAAAGGTTTTGCGGCTGATCTGGGCCATCTGGCAAACCTGGGTAATGGACAGCATGTTCCAGCTGGAACATTCGAGGCATTCAAAAACCGCTTTTTCAATGAACAGGCGTGTCCTTGTTTTCTGGTTTTCAAAATAAAGCGCTCTGGGCTCCATGCCACACTTCCTTTCCTTTTGTTTCCTTCTCTTGAATGGCGTCTTTTTGACTGATCATACTGAATCCAGGCATTTTCGCTTCATTTCTCCTGGAAAAAGAAAGCGAAAAGCTGCCGTAAAGGAGAAACTGAAATGATCTTTTATGCGACAAAATACGGCTCTTCAAAAAAAGCTGCACTGCTTCTGGCAAATTGTCTTTCCTGCCAGGCTTTGCCTTTAAAGCAGATGGATCCTGCTGTCTTCAAGGACCCTGGCGAAAGCCTGATTCTGGTGATGCCCTTATACGCCGGCTCGCTTTATCAGTCCAGATCGGCCGTAAAAATTCTGAAAAAAGCCAGTATTTCCAAATTTATTCTAGTCACGGTAGGACTGGCGGATCCAAAAGATGGCCTGAATGCGCAAAGCATCGCAAAAGCCGCTCATTCCTGCTTTAAAGATTTCGATTTTGACCTGTTTTCAGTGCGCGGGCAGATCGATTATTCCCTGCTGAATCCAAAAGACCGGCTGATGATGGCTGCCTTAAAGAAAATGATTGAAAAAAAACCGGACGAAAGAGAAAACCAGCAGCTGCTTGAAACGTATGGAAAAAGAGCAGATCTGCTCGATGCTGCAGAAATTGAACAGGAAGCCAGACGGATTCAGGCCTCGCGTTTTTTCCGCCAGTCAAATCGGGCGTGAAATCAGGCCCGAAAAACAGCGCAGCAGCCCCAAAACCCAAAGACCAGGACTGTATCAGAACTGTATCAGCATTATTCAGCACTTCAGAAAAAAGGACTCTCGCCCAGAGTCCTTTTTCATTCAGCAGATTTTCCAATCCAGAACCATCCGGCTAATTTTCTGCTTCTCCCTTCTTCTTCCCCATCCGCCCGGTACGGGAAAGAAGAATTCCTCCCGGAAATTCAGCCTTGAAAATCAGCCGGCAATCATGACGAAATCACTGGCTCGCTTTTGCAGGAGTGAATCCAGCTGCAGTACATTTTTGCCTGTTCAGATTTGCCGCCAGATACTAGTTATAGACATGAAACTTGATGGCAGAACAGTTGCGGGAATGAAGCCGGTTAGCCTGCTTGATGGAATCATGGAAGACTTCAGTAAAGCCAAAAGCGGATTCCACATCATTTTTAGGCTCATTGCCGTCTTCAAACAGCTCCATTTTTTCGACGCGGATTTTGTCGAATTCCTTGCGGGTTTCGTTGAGCAGCCGGCTGGCTTTGTCATAATCGCCTTCACCGGTCAGCTTCATAGTCCGCATCATTTTGGAGCGGATTTTGCGATTTGAATTATTCAGATTAAAAAGCTTGATTCTTTCCTGTTCTTTCGTCATTTCCTGGTTCCTGCCTTCCTGTTTTCTCAAAATTTGTCTAGATCCCGTACCTCATTTTGAGTCCGGTTTTCTTTGACGTTTAAAGTGTAACAAATAGAATCCGGGCATTAAAAGGCATATACACTTAAAATATTACCCGAGTTAAGTTTGTATAAAGAGTTAGATTTTTGATATAAATATCGCATAAACAACAGTTCTGACTGGTCAAAACCAAGTAAAAAGCAAGAAATATCATCTTTATCGGATTACTTATTGTCGAGGAAAAGTCAACACTTATGCCTCTGCGGCAATCCCATATATTAAGGTATTTATACCATAACTTTTCGTCAATTGTCTAGATTATCAGATCGGAAATGTCTAGGAAAAAAATAGAAAAATTTTCGTCTTAATCTTTTTAACATACGGCTATTCCATAGCCTGTTTTTAAGCCCGCCAGAATCAGAAATTTCACAGAATTTACACAAAATCCGTACAAAAACTACATTGGTAGGACCAAAGGCATGTTGAAAATGTTTTTATCGCTTTTTAGACAATTTTCTTTCGAAAATGATCTGAGAAATTCAGGACACTTTTCACTATTAAAATGATATAAAGGAATCATGAAGTTCCCATTCCCAGTTTTTCACAAAAAAGAGCTCGTCATCACGATCCATGGCTTTGGCCGGAAGACCGAACAGGAGATGGATCCCCTGGCAGCCTATCTGGAAAAGGCCGGTTTTGAAGTCTGGACTTTTCCCTATTACAACCCCGACGACCTGAGCGATATCGATTTTCGAAACTGGATTATGCGCTGTGAAGTCAAGATGCGTAAAGCCATTGATGAAAAGCGCGAGATTCATTTGCTGGGCTTTTCCATGGGCGGAGTTGTCGCCAGCTACCTGGCTTCAATTTATCCCGTGAAGGATCTGCTTCTGGCAGCCCCCGCTTTTTACCCACTGGACTTTTCAAAGATCGAAAAAGCGGCTCGCAATAAGCTGGTTTCCTCCGGAAACAGTTCTGACATGTCCAGCGACCAGACAAAAACCTTTTTAAAAATCGTCTCCCGCTACCGGGATTCTGTTCTGGGGGTATCCTGCCCGATCCTGATCCTGCATGGAACGGGTGATGAAGTCATTCAGTATCGCAGCAGCCAGCGGATTTTTTCACAGATTGACAATCCGCACAAATACCTTGTTTTCCTGGAAGGGGCCAGGCACCGCTTTCTATACGATGGCGCTTACGAATCGCTGGCTTTCCCGATTATCCGGGATTATTTCCGGGGTGAAATCCATCCGCAGACCTACCCGGTTTCCAGAGAAACTGAAAACCGCAAGAAAGCGCGGACAACGGCCAAAGAAATCTCCCGGGAAATTGGCCGCAAGGAAAAGGAAAACTCAAAACACAAAAACTGATTTTCCTGTCATATTCTGGCCGGACAGATCTGGTGCTTTGCAGGCGATCCAGCGATTCAGGACACAACTGCATCCTTCTTCTAATTAAAGTTGATTTATCGACCTGTATGTCTATTCTATGGCAGCTTTAAAGCTGCCTTTTTTCGTGCTGCGGCTTAAATCCTGTTCTTCCGGTTCTTTCCATCTTGATCTGGTTTCACTCGTTCCCTGTCCAGTTTGGCGGACGTGTGGGTCGATGGAAAAGCAGGCGCTTTTTTAACGTTTAGCAGAGATAGCTATCCGGGCAGACCGTGCAATGACATTCAAAACATGTCTGCCAATAGCAATTGAAACCCGTAAACCCACGCCAATCCAGGCCGATACAGGCAACCAGCCTGGAAAAGCAGAGCCCGAAAGGAGCGAACTGTCTTGCATGGTTCAGGCTGCCGCTTGTGGATCGGCTTGCGGAATCCTGGCGTTCGCTGGCATGATCCAGCCGCTCCAAGATAAAAATTTCGGTTTGCGATGACAGGAGGGCACTGAGATTCGTAGTGTAGATGAAAGATCTTTCACCAGTTGTTTGTGACTTCTGAATTCAGAGAAAAAAGTAAGGCGGGATAGTTTGGAACAAAAAGAATATGAAACGGCGGTAAACAGCTTTCTGGATGACATTTACCGGCTGGCTTTATCCATTACCTGCAATGATGCCGATGCCAAAGATGTCTGCCAGAACGTGTTTTTGAAGCTGTATAAATCCGATAAGTCTTTTAAAAGCCAGGAGCACCTGAAAAACTGGCTGCTCAAATGCGCAGCCAATGAAGCCAGAAGCATTCACCGCTCGTTCTGGAAGAGAAACGTTAACTGCTCCCTTCCAGAAGGTGAAATCAAAGACCAGGATTTATATCCAGCAGGCAAAGAGCTGCTTGGCCTGATTGCCAGGCTGCCGAAAGCCGAGCGGACAGTCATCCACCTGTTTTATTTTGAAGGCTATACCACACAGGAAATCGCCGATCTTTTTCCCTGTCCCAGTCCGCCATAACAACCCGGCTGTACCGGGCCAGAAAGAAGCTGAAGGTGACAATGGAAGGAGAGTTCAAAGATGCATGAATCAGATTTTGATCGCCTTTATGAATCCGGCATGAACCGGATCAATGCACCGGATGCACTGAGAAAATCAATAATGGAACCAGATACTATGAAAAAAACAGTCAGACATACCGCAATCAAAAGAGCCATGCAAAGCGTGGCAGCCCTGGTGCTCTGCTTTGGTGTATGTGATGGCGCCATCTACGCAGCCAGCGGAACAAGCATGACCCACCAGATCTTCGTTCTGATCAACGGAACGGAAACTCCAGTCGAACTGGAAAAAATCGAGCAGGATGGAGCCGATCCGTATTATGTCGGCCGGATTAAAAAAGATGGTGAAGAAATGACAATCACCACCGACGATCCCCAAAATTTCGAAGATGTAAGATACTCCATCGAGGAAGATGGTAAAGTAGAATCTAACAACAATACCGAAGAAAATGGTCAGGTCCAATCACAGGCCGTGACCAGCACCGAAGTGGAAACTTCAGGCCAGTAACAGCAGCAAGGCATTCCCTCTCTTTTGTAAATCATTTAAACCATAGCAGGTCAGCCTGCAAAACCGGCTTGGCACCGGCTTCCCAGCAAGCAGCCGGCAAGCGAAGTCCTTAGCAGAGACTGCCAGAAAAGAGGATCATCCATCGTGGTGATCCTTTTTTTGATCCCCAAAAAGAAGCAAAAAAGCCAGAACCACTAACAATTTTAGAATGCCGAAACAAAACTGCCAGAACGAACAAAGACACCAGAAGCAAGGCTTCTGGTGCCAAACTGCTGCTGAATTGTTAACGGCCCGATCCTGCCAGCAGGTGGGGCTAAGCCAGAAGATCCTTTCCGCAATCAGGCAGGCTGCAGGCAATCCTGCTTCTTGCAGGTGCAGGCCTGTTTAAAATCCTGCCGGAACACTTTGACAGCCCAGCAGCAGTCGTAAAGCTATCTTTTTTTCCGGATCATTTCCAGCTTGAGATCCAGAAGCTTTTCGGAAAGATCGACATAGTATTCCTGCGGGTTGGAGAAGCGCTTGACTTCATCCCACAGTGATTCCTGCTCCCTGGCGCAGTAGTCCCGGATGCCGACCAGCGAAGGCGACTGGTAAACCAGCTCGCCATTGAGGAAAATCGGAACCATCAGTTCGCGTACTTCATAAGTTTCGGCTTCAATGGTCTTGTTTTTCCACTTGTTCATTGGATGATAAACAGTCAGATCCTGTTTTTCATCGATCACTTCATCAGCCAGAGTAATCAAATCCGCAATTGCCTTGCCATCTTCCAGGTTGTAAATGCGGTAGACTTTCTTGTCGCCTGGATTAGTGATCTTCTCTTCGTTTTCGGAAATCTTGATTTTTGGAATCATCTTTCCATCTTCTTCCAGGGCCGACATTTTGTAGACGCCGCCAAAAACCGGAGAGTTGCGGGAAACGATCATGTTTTCGCCTACACCATAAGAATCGATCTTAGCACCCTGCCGGTCAACGAGCGACTCAATGAGGTATTCATCCAGGGAATTGGAAACGACAATCGCGCAGTCCTGCATGCCTTCTTCATCCAGTCTGCGGCGGATCTTTTTGGAAAGATAGGCCATGTCGCCTGAATCAATGCGCACTCCCTTGAGCCGGTAGCCGTTGGGTTCAAGGTAGTCCTTGGCTACCTTGATCGCATTTTCCAGGCCGGATTTTAACGTATTGTAAGTATCAATCAAAACCGTGCACGCATTGGGATACGTCTTGGCGTATTCCATGAAAGCATCATATTCGTTGTCAAAGCTTTGCACGAATGAATGAGCCATGGTTCCTAAAACCGGGAAGCCAAACTGCTTGCCCGCTTCGGTTGTCGCACTGCCCGCAACACCGGCAATATAGGCGGCTCTGGCCCCCTGAATCGCCGAATCAAAGTTGTGAGCCCGGCGCGCACCAAATTCCATGACAGCTTTGCCCTTGGCTGCCTGGACAATGCGTCTGGCCTTGGTGGCGATCAGTGTCTGGTGGTTGATCGCCAGCAAAAGTGCTGTTTCGACAAGCTGGGCCTCGATCAGCGGAGCTCTGACCTTGATTAACGGCTCGTACGGGAAAACCGGCGTTCCTTCCGGAATGGCCCACAGATCGCCGGTAAAGCGAACCGTCGAAAGATAATCAAGGAATTCATCGGAGAACTGGTGGAGGCTGCGCAGATATTCAATCTGCTCCTCGTCAAAATGAAGATCCTTTACATATTCGATGACCTGGTTCAGGCCGGCAAAAATAGCCAGCCCGCCCCCATCCGGGTTACGGCGGTAAAACAGGTCGAACACCACTTCTTCATCTTTGTTTTCGTTGAAATAAACCTGGCTCATGGTCAGCTCATAGAAATCCATGACCATGGATAAATTTCGTCCGTCTTTCATGTTAAAGTTCCTTATCTGCAGTTTCCTGCCCTTTCTTTATCTGAACTTCATTGAATCACAGCTGCTGCCAGATCTTCACCATTGCCGCTTTGGAGCAGGCTTTTCAAGATCTGCAGCCGTACCAGATTCCCTGCAAGTCTGGTTTTGAATTGATTTCTGGTTTTTGAATTCTGGTTTTGGCCTGGCTCAATACGGCCAGCTGATAAAGCCATTTTCCATTGCCTTCAGTCTGGATCCTGGGGGAGATCCAGGCTGAATCCTGAATTCTTATCGGAAGATCACTCTTTTCGGATACCTTCCATTCCAATGACAGATCACCACTCAGATGGTGTATCGCCGGTTATCCGTGACTTTCCCTTGCGTCCAAAACGATTTTGGAGACAGCCCGGATTCCGTTGGCAGCCATATTGGCCAGCGCCGCTTCGTTCCAGAATTTTGCGTCATGAACATCAGGGATCTCATACGTTTCCACACAGTTGATCGGCACAATAACACGGCAGCCTTTCCGATTGTTCTGGCTGATCCAGCTTTTTAACGGCAATGCCAGCTGCAAAACGCAAAGATCTGTACAGCAGCCGGTCACAATCAAATCGCACTTATCCGGGAGTGATTCGAGGATTTTGGCAAATCCGGGAGCAGCCGCTGCACTGATGCATTTTTTTCCAGGACTTCATCTGCATGCGGCAGAAGCTCATCAACAACCTGTGCTTCCCTGCTGCCGCGCAGGCAGTGCACTGGAAAGCTCTGGAATTCAGCCGCATCTTCCTCATGCGTATCATTGACAAAAATGACTCTGGAATGCAGGGCCTCGATCAGTCTGGCAATCGGTTGCGAGCAGGCACCAATAGCCGGATCAGCCAGGGCCCCTTCTTTAACAAAGCCATTGACCATATCCACTACAAAGAGTACTGGATTGACCAGTTCATTCGCCTTTAGGATGGGATATTTCTCTTCGTTTATTCTCGCCATTCTTTCTTTTCCTTCTGAAAAGACAGCCATTCAGGAACTTTTTGGTGCAAAAGAACAAATCCATTCATTGCTCAGAGCTATCCTCAAAAAATCCAGATTCCGGCAATCAATGAACAGATCTTTTATTTTGAAAGGCCGCCTTCATTTTCATATTTTTTCCATTATAGTCACTTCATCTCCTGCAGATTTTCAAATGAGGAAATATCTCATAACTTTGTTGGAAAACCGGCACGATAAGCGCTTTCGAAATTTTTCAGGCAGATTTGTTTGGCTGTACCTGGCCTGGTTCATTCAAGCCGGGAACTGAAGTTCGATCAAAGCGGTATAAAATAGTCAAAAAGTGAAAGGCCGTCATGAATATAATCCTGTTCTGAAACCTGAAACCAGGATTGGACGTCTAAAAAAGGATATCGATAATGAACACCACAGACACACATCCGCATGAAAAAACTCAGCCGGAAAAGCTGAGCGTAAACGATCAGGAATTCAAGATCATAAAACTTCTGGGAAAAGGCAAAGGCGGATACTCCTGGCTTGCTACTAAGGATAATCAATTCTTTGTCCTGAAACAGATCCACCATGAACCTTGCTCCTATTACCAGTTTGGCGACAAGATTCGCTCTGAATTTAATGACTATTCCAGGCTGAAAAACGCCGGAATCCGAATCCCGGAAATGCTTGACATCGATTTTAAAAAGGAAACGATTCTCAAGCAGTATATCGACGGACCGACCATCGTCGAAATCATCCAGAACGATCAGATGAAACCGGAATACTATGAGCAGATTCAAGAGTTCAGTACTATGGCCAAAGAAGCGGGCCTGAATATCGATTACTATCCGACAAATTTTGTTGTTCAAAACGATCAGCTCTTTTATATCGATTATGAATGCAATCCGTACATGGAAGAGTGGAACCTGGAAAACTGGGGTATCCAGTACTGGTCAAAAACCGAAGCCTTCGATAAAGCTTTTGAAAAGAAAAAACACTAGATCCTGTTTACGGGACGATCAAAAGCAGAAAAGATCTCTTCAATGGTTGTAAAGTAAGAATCAGGAATATATTGAGCTATCAATCCAAAACTGCCTGCGATATCATAATCTTCGCGATAAAGTGACAAACCAACCTATGATAAGAAACTGCTCTAATCGGAACACAGTTCCTCTATGAATATTGTTTATCACCTTTATTCGAACTAATCCTGAAGGTAATATTAAAGCTGAGAAGGAGAAGCCCACAGAGAAAATTGATGATATCTATGACTGTTACAGACATAGAACCAAATCATACAATTTGATGTGGTAACGTTAGCACTTAGACGAATATTGTGACAGTCGAGGACTGCTAGTGTTTTGTAAAATAAATGGCAATTAAAACGACCAACTCGCTAATGAAGCATCTGCGAAAAAACGGTATCGAGATATATGGCAGCACAAATAAAAAGCAGCTAAGAAATTTAGGATATTATCATCTCTATAAGGGATATAGATTTTATCGAAAAAGTGATAATCGTATTCCATTCCATAATTTTGAAGAAATTAGGAGAACTTATGAATATGATGCAGACTTAAAAAGTCTACTTTATCGTTGGACAAGTTTTCTGGAGACTGCTCTTAAAAATATCATTCTTCAAACTACGATTGAGTTTGTGAAGGCTGAGTCAATTCGTGATTTCTACGATTACGCCTTAGAAAGCGGCGCTTCTTTACCGAAGAATATTTCACCGGATAAAAAGAACAAGGCAACCTCCGACAAATTGAATGAGATAAAATTCCTTCAAAATAAAATCTTCGAGAGTTATAAGCATGGAAATCCAATTATTCAGCACCATTACGATCAAAACGATGAAGTACCGATATGGGGGCTCTTTGAAATCTTGATGTTTGGGGATTTAGGTAATCTAGTCAAATGTTTAAAACTCGACCTACGCAAACGCATATCAAAAGAAATCGGACTTGATTTAAAAAAAGATCCAACAGCTAGGATGCTTGAACATTATATTTTTCTAATAAAAGATTTACGCAACGCAATAGCACATGATAATGTCATATATGATGGAAGATTTATCAAAAATACTAAGAGCAAAGGTATTCGAAGTGGATGTATCACTTATCTAATGCAAGAGACTGGAATCAGCAATATTAATTTCTACAATGTTGAAGATCTGTTGATTCTTGTTTGCTATCTTTTGAAATTGTTCGGAGTTCAAAAAAGGCAGATCAAGGCTCTTGTTAATAGATACATAGATATCACAACAGAGTTCATTATAGATATTAGTGATAAAAAGATCACATCACTGCAGATACGGGAAGATACGATCTCAAAAGCTCATAAAATCCTAGATTTCCTTTAGTCATTAATCTTGCATTTAATAGACTGTTGAAATAGAATTAAGATACTAATTGAGGTGCAAACCCTGTAGGTTTTATCTTACATTTTGCATTTGGAAGAGCGGCTAGACTTCGCTCTTTTTTTGTGAGCAAACAGCATTTTAAACAATTTAAATATTCATCATAGACTGAATTGGGTTAAGCAAAGCTCACAGTGAAAGATTATAGAATGGCAACAAAAGATCTATCTTTTTAATGATAAATATTAATTTTATATATAATTTATATAATTGATATATTTATATCTACGGTCATTCATTGATTAAGAGATAACAACTGCTTATGCTCAATTGAGAATTCAAAAAGCGGATACCAGCATAAGTTATCTTATAGTATCCGCTATTTTTGAGACTTGGTTCACTTTTCTTGATAATCTAACCTCGAATACAAATTAAGTCATGTGTTATTAGAAGCGAAAAGTCTAAACACTCTAAGATCGAATTTTCTTTTGTATCAAAAGATATACTCCTGATCAACGTCTCCTTACTTTATCACTGAGAATCAATATTTTGACCTGCAAAGCCTTGCTTGCTCATCTGGCTTAAAGCAGTGTTTTTCGCAGTTCGTCAGCACTGAGCGGGGAGAGCAGTCCAACCGGAATATCGAAGATGGTTTTTGCACCAGTCTGGTTTTCAGCATTCATTTTGACAACAGCTCGGGCAGCAGCCGTTAAAACGGAAGCAGTAAATTCTGGATTGGAATCCAGATTCAGCGAAAACTCGATCAGATGCTTCATATCGCCTGTAGCGCCGCTGCGCATCACAAAGCCGCCATGAGGCAGGCCGGAATGACTGGCATCCAGTTCTTCCTGGCTGACAAAATGAACGGTTGTATCATAGTCCGAGAAATAGTTGGGCATCGTCTTGATCTCGTTTTCAACCCGATCAGCATCAGCCCCTTCTTCCAGAACCACAAAGCATTCTCTGGTATGTTTCTGGCGGGCAGTGAGTTCTGGCTGCTCGCCAGCCCGAACAGCATCCATGGCTTCCTTAACCGGAATCGTATACTGCTTGGCATCCGCTACTCCTTCAATGCGGCGAATCGCATCGGAATGGCCCTGGGAGACACCCTTTCCCCAGAATGTATACGTTGAACCATCTGGCAATACGGACTGAGCCAGCACGCGGATCAGGGAGAATAATCCGGGATCCCAGCCGTTGGAGATTGCAGCAGTGGTGCCGGCTGCTTTAGCTGCCTTGTCTACAGCCTCAAAATGGGCTGGAATGTTGGCATGGGTATCAAATGAATCCACCACATTGAACATTGAAGCGATCATTGGTGTCTGTTTTGGCAGATCGGTTGCACTGCCTCCGCAAAGAACCATGACGTCAACCTTGCCCTTGAATGATTCAAGATCATCCATGGAATAAACTGGAGCTCCTGATACACTCTGGATAGCGGCTGGATCACGCCGGGAGAAGATCCCGACCAGGTCCATATCCTGGGCAGCATTGACTGCTTTCTCGACTCCGCGTCCAAGATTGCCGTAGCCGATAATTCCTACTTGAATTGTCATGAAGAATTTCCCTTCTTTCTTAAAATGAGCGGGTTCATTCTAACATGGACTGGCAAATCCAAAATCAGGTTCAGGAAAATCGGCTTTTCTTTATTTGAAATCCGCTTTGGAAAGAGATGATCCGCCG
>Belle_p2__coassemble_1444_pt1 | contig 32467 bp, 33 predicted proteins | sample Belle_p2__metabat2_high_PE_032 | metagenome-assembled genome bin Belle_p2 | reverse complement strand
AGAATCAGCAGCAGCTTCATAAAACCAGATGGCTATCCCTCCCCCGCCTTCGCTTTGCTTAGAGGCGAGGGAATTCCGCCATGTTTGTTGAAAAAAACAGGCCAATATCGATTCTTCAATTTCTATTGAAGAGTAATATCGCCTGTAAATCTAAAGAAGAATCCCACGGCTTTAGTCGTGGGAAATGTCAAATCTGGTCCTCATCACCAAGCAGCCGTTGAAGAAACATCTGCCGTCGGTTGATGAACATTTCGGTGATCTGATAACTTTCTGTTTCTTCGTAAGAGCACAGATGAATTCTGCCATCGTCAAAGCAGTAAATATCTGCATCCGGCAGCCCGAGAAGAATCGGAGAATGTGTAGCGATAATGAATTGAGCACCGGATTTTGAATATCGGTCTATTTCCAGAAGCAGGCTTAGCTGCCGCTGCAAGGAAAGAGCTGCTTCCGGTTCATCAAACAGGTAAAGTCCATCCGGCCGCAGGCAGTTCTGGGCCAGCTCCAGAAAGCTTTCACCATGGGAGCACTCATGGTATTTCGCTGACTGATGGCAGGCGTCTGCGTACTCTTCTTCTGCTGTAGCCACGTTGTAGAAGGTTTCTGCCCGCAGAAAATATCCGTACTTCTCTTTTCTCCAGCTTTTGGAAATCCGTATGCCCTGATATAAATCCGAATGGGTCTCGCGGGTTGAAAAGAGATAATTTCTGGTCCCGCCTTCCGGGTTAAATCCATGCGCTATAGCGATTGCTTCCAGCAAGGTGGACTTGCCGCTGCCGTTTTCTCCTGCAAAGAACGTTACCGGTTTTCTGAAATCCAGACGTTCTATATCTTTAAATGCTTCGATCTCTCTGACATAGCTGGCAGAGTCCACCTTGCTCCAGTTGAACAGAACGCCCTGAATGAACAAACTGTCCATAAATTTCTCCTTATTTCGGCTGTTTCCTGGAATCAGAAACTTTGCGGACAGGATGGCGGATGACTGTTTTCAGGCGTTCCGGCGCGGTCCGTCTGGGATCGCTCAGATAAATTTCATGATGCGGCCGCTGATCAGAAAGATCCGGCTCATAGCCTTCGTTTCTTGCAAATTCATCCATGGCTGCAATAGTCGCCGGCTCAGAATCATAGCTGCCCACATGCAGGCACTGGACACAAGGTCCTTCCTCGTATGTCATAAACTGAGCGGCCGAAACATCGAGGTTCTTTTTGCGTGCGGCTTCCTGCTTTGCCCATTCAAAATCATCTGGAGTCACAAAATCCGGCAGCCGGATCATGGAAATCCATTCAAAGTTTTCCTTGCGGGAAAAGTCGATGCCGTTTTCGCCGGCCTGCGCCCATAAGCCTTCAAGCGGAGGAACAACATAATCAAAGTAGCCTTCGATCCGGTGATCGCCCATTTTGCTCATCTTGATTGTGTAGGCAATTGCATAAAGAACGGCAAGAGCTTTCTTGTACTCGCCATCTTCATCATTTGGATTGCCATGGCCGCGAATGGCAATGAAATTCATGGACGGGATGGTAACAATCGATGGTTTTTTCTTAGGCAGATAAAATTCTTTATATTCTTTTTTGTAGTCGAAACTCATTAAGGCCCCTCCTCTTTTTTAGATGTTATTTTGGATGGTCCAATCAGAAAGAAGACCGTCCGGACCATCAGACTGGATTGTTTCTGACTGAAGCTTTTCATGAATTACAAGAAGAGTCAATCGAATGTGACGGCAATCCGATGCGATGGCCATAGAAAAGACGGGATGGGAAAGGCAGCAGCCAGTAAACGAATCGGATGTAAACAAGCATAAACAAAAGGAAGCATTGTCCGGCAGGACCGGATTCCTGTATGCTTTAGGCGTTTGCATTCCTGCTTTGCAGGATCAAGGAGGAATCTGTTATGGAGCGTGAAAAACTGGGGTCACGCCTGGGTTTTATTCTGCTTTCAGCCGGATGTGCCATTGGCATCGGCAACGTGTGGAAATTCCCTTATGTGGCCGGGCAGAATGGCGGCGCAATTTTTATTCTGATCTACCTGTTTTTCCTGGTAATTCTTGGACTGCCGGTTATGACCATGGAATTTGCGATGGGCCGCAGTGCGCAGAAATCGATTGTCCGTATTTACCAGAAACTCACGCCGGATAAAAAGGCCTGGTCATGGCATGGCGGGCTGGCTTTGGCCGGCAACTACCTGCTGATGATGTTTTATACGACCGTGTGCGGATGGATGCTGAAGTATTTTGTGGATACGGCTGCCGGCAAGTTTGCCGGGCTGAATCCGGAAGGCGTCAGCGCCCGGTTTGCCGCGATGACCTCCAGTCCATGGACGCTGATTTTCTATATGGCTGTCGTGGTAGCTGCCGGCTTTGCGGTGTGTGCGATCGGCCTGCAAAACGGGCTGGAGCGGATTACCAAATGGATGATGCTGGCACTGCTGGCCATTATGGGATTCATGGCGGTCAACTCCCTGATCACTCCTGGATCTGAAGAAGGACTCCGCTTTTACTTGATGCCTGATCCCGCACAGGCCCAGGCCGTGGGCTGGGGAAATGTCATTGTCAATGCGATGAATCAGGCCTTTTTTACGCTTTCTCTGGGAATCGGGGCGATGGCCATTTTTGGTTCCTATATCGGGAAAGACCACTCCCTGCTGGGAGAATCGGTCAATGTGGCAGCCCTTGATACGGTTGTCGCCATTACTGCCGGCCTGATTATCATCCCTTCCTGCTTTGCCTACCATGTCGAAGTGACAGCCGGCCCTTCCCTGATCTTTATTACCCTGCCCAATATCTTCAACGCGATGCCCATGGGCCGGCTCTGGGGCAGCCTGTTTTTCATCTTTATGAGTTTTGCGGCTTTTTCTACCGTGCTGGCCGTCTTTGAAAACATCATTTCAGCGACGATGGACCTGAGCGGCTGGAGCCGCAAAAAAGCATGCCTGGTCAATTTTGTCCTCGTCTTTGTTCTTTCTTTGCCCTGTGCGCTGGGCTTCAATGTCCTTTCCTGGATGGAGCCGCTCAGGGCCGGGAATACGATTCTTGATTTTGAAGACTTCCTGGTTTCCAATATCCTGCTGCCTCTTGGCTCCCTGGTTTTTGTCATCTATTGCACGCACCGGCTGGGCTGGGGCTGGGACAGTTTTATCCAGGAAGCCAATACGGGCAGCGGCCTGAAAGTGCCGCACTGGCTGAAATTCTACTGCGCCTGGATTTTGCCGGCGATCATTGTGCTGCTCTTTATCCTGGGCCTGATCACGTATTTCCAGTAGGCGGACCGGAAATTCAACAGCCAGGCTAGAGGTTTAGCAGCCAGACAAAAACAGCCTGGAAATACAGCTGAATAAAAAATACAGCCGGATAATAAACGGACAGATAAGAAAACGGACAGATAAGAAAACGGACAGAATACCGCAGGCCGTTCCAGCAATTCTGTCCGTTTTTTTGCTGGAAAAGGGAAGGAGCAAGAGAAATAAAAGAAGGATGAGCTTTATCATCAGTAAAGATTAAAGCTTGATATCTATCGCCATATTGAATGAGTTAAGTATCTTGATTGAATCAGTCAGCAAATATTCCATAATAAACGTGAAATGGTCAGGAGATTGAAAGGATCTATGCTGCAGATCAGATAATGGAGACCCAAATCATATGAAAAACTACAGGTGGGCATTGTCCGGATCCGGATGGATCAGCAATGAAATGGCGGCAGCCCTGCACAAAAACAATCATGAAATCGCCGGCATCTTTTCAAAAGATGAGAAAACGGCGAAAGAAACAGCCCGTAAGTATGGAATCGAAAAAGTCTATGATTCTTATGAGGATATGCTTGAACATTCAGGCGCAGACATCATCTATATTGGAACCCCCAATGAAATTCATATGGATGAAGCCCTGGCTGCCCTGGAAGCCGGGAAGCATGTCTTTTGCGAAAAGCCGCTTGGCCTGAATGAAGAACAGTTTGCCAAATGCCTGCATCTGGCAGACGAAAAAGGACTTGTCTTAATGGATGGAACGACCTTGCTGCATATGCCGCTGTTCAAAAAGATCGCCAAAGTCCTTGAAACCGGCAAGCTGGGCAAGCTGAAAATGATCCAGATTTCCTATGGGATCCAGAAGGACTTCAATCCGGAAAGTCGCTTCTATTCGCTCGAGCATGGAGGCGGAGCCCTGATGGATATCGGTCTTTATGCCATCAGCTTCATCTGTCTTTACTTTGATGGCATTCCCGATCACATTAAAACGTATGTAAGCAAAGCTTCAACAGGCGTTGACGAAACCAGCGCAATTATCATGCAGAATAAGGAAGGCCAGATTGCCTCCATCGCCCTGTCGCTGAATACCATAATGCTTGAACAGGCGATGCTCTGTCTTGAGGATGGGTATATTCTTGTCCATGGGTTTCCAAGAGCCGACCAGGCCGTGGTTCACAACCGGGACGGGGAAAGCGAAATCATTACGGCTGGCGATTCCGATGAAGCTCTTGAATATGAAATGAAGGAAATGGAGAGCGCTATTGATGAAGGCCGCCGGCCGGAAGGATTATTGGATGCCAGGGAAGTCATGAAAAGCCTGACCTGGATCCGGCAGGAATGGAATATCGAATTCCCAGCTGAACAGGAGCAGGAAAACTGAATTCGATGGTTTGCCGGCTGCCGTGGGTAAAATATGGCCAATTGCTTTCTTTGGCCATTTATGAAAAAGAATTGAATCACCCGGCTGATCCAGCCTGCTGATTCAATCCAGTGATTGTACAAAAGGATGGAATTCATAACCAGAAATTCCAATGGAGAAAGAAAAATGGAATCGGAAAATATTGAACTTGTCCCATGCACCCTGGACGATCTTGACAGACTGGCCGCTCTGGCCCGAAAAACGTATTACGAGACCTTTAAAGTCCGCAACAATCCGGAAGGCATGAACAAGTATCTGGATGAAGCTTTTGATGTTTCGGCCCTGCGCCAGGAGATGGAAAACCCGCACTCGCTCTTCTACTTTATAAAGGTCGACGGCCAGACCGCCGGCTACCTCAAACTCAACACCGGCCAGGCCCAGACCGAGATGCAGGATCCGGATTTGATGGAGATTCAGCGGATCTATATTGACCAGGACTTTCAGGATGCCGGTCTTGGACCGCTGCTGATCACTCAGGCTATCCGGATCGCCAAGAATGAGGACAAAAAAGGAATCTGGCTGGGCGTCTGGGAAAACAATGACAAAGCCATGAACTTCTATGAAAAATACGGGTTTAAAAAGATCGGATCCCATGATTTCATGATGGGGGATGAAGCCCAGCTTGATTACCTGATGCTTAAAGACCTCAGCTCTTCTTCACAGGACTGACTGGGCCGGAAACAAGGTTTCCAAAAAACAAAGATAATAAATCGGCACGAAAAGCAGAAACAATAAAAATTAAATTTTAAAATATCCCGGCACACGCTAAAGCTTATCGCTTAGCGTGTGTTCGCATTTATGTGACTTGCGAACTGTTTTATTCTCTGGTCTCTCAAGTCCTATGGCTATCAAGCGGGTTGAAAAAAACGCAGAGTCCGGCTGATCTGTATTTTCTGGCCAGGATCAGAAAAGCCTGCAAAAGGCCGGGTTCTGGCAGCTGATATAGAATGATCTTGAGCCTGAAGATAAATGAGCTTTAAATAAAGGAGGAAAGGCATGAATATTTCAGATGTTCTTGTAAAAATGATTGAGTGTTCGAACGGCAATCTTCATGATATCAGCCACTTTCTAAAAGTTTATGGCTATGCAAAAACGATTGGCGAATGTGAGCATTTAGATGCCCGCCAGCAGAAGACGGCAGAAATTGCGGCCATCGTTCACGATATTGCCTGCCCGCTTTGCCGCTGCAAGTATGGCAATACCAATGGCAAGTACCAGGAAAAAGAAGGTGAAATCCTGGCGCGTGAATTTTTGAAGGATACAGACCTGCCGGAAGAGATGAAAGAGCGGATTGTCTTTTTAGTCGGCCATCATCATACGCCTAAAGCAGTGGATGGAATTGACTACCAGATCTTGCTGGAAGCAGATTATCTGGTCAATGCCGATGAATCTTCGTACTCCAGAACAAATATTGAAAATACTCTGAAGACCATGTTCAAAACAGAAACAGGAAAGAAGCTTCTGCAGTCCATTTACCTGCAGGATGGCAATAAATCTGCCTGCTGAATCCGGCTGGTCGATCCGGCTGACGGCCTGAAAGCTGAAATTCTGGCCGATTTGAATGGCTTCTGCAGAAAAAAGCCCGCACTGGAAAGCGGGCTTTTGTAGACCTTCTGTCTTGTAATTCTGCTTTGTACTTTTATTTTATCCTTCGGTTTTGCCTTTTTGCCGGACAGGATCCGGCAGAAACGCGGTCAATCATTTGCCTGATTATTTGTTTCGACTTTCTGAAAGAAAACAGCTGCGGTTTTGATCAGTTCAGGATGGCGATTCCAATGTTCAGGTAGGCCGCAATGGTCAGCCAGATAATATAAGGAACCAGCATCCAGAAGGCAGCTCTGTTGAGCGAGCGGGCTTTTGTCATCAGCCAGAAAACCATGGCCCACAAAGCGATCAGCCAGATCAGGGCAAACCAGAACCATTTGAAATTAAAGAATACCGGCGACCAGCAGAAATTGAACAGCAGCTGGAGACCGTAAACCATCAGCCAGCGCTTGGTCTGGCTATACAAAGACGGATTGAGAGAACCCGTATTATAAATCAGGTAACTGGAAAGACCCATCAGGATATACAGGATCGTCCAGACGACGGGGAAAAGCCAGGCTGGGGGTGCAAAAGGCGGCTTGGCGATCTGGTCGAACAGCTGCATGGAAGACGCGGAAATGGCTGCTGAAATCCAGCCCACGACAAGTGGAAGAGCGATAAATAAGGCAATAATCAAGATAGTCTGCCACGTTTTGCGCACTGGTGATAAAGTTTCAGTTTTCACCGTATTCACCTCTTTTCAATGTACTGATCAGGACAGAATCAGTTTATAAAAATCATGAATATGGTTGAATTCATTCGCTTAAAAAATTGATATAGACATGCTAATCGATTTTCTGATGCACTTTTGGCGACGGACTTGGCACCCTTAAGCAAAAGTCAGTCACAGCAGCCCGAGGCTGTGGCAAGTTCCAGCAGTCCGGTCAAAAAGCCAGCGGGCAGTTTCTGAATATTCAGGAACTGCCCGCTGGCTTTTTATGATGATCCAAAAAATGGAAAAGAAAGGTGAGAAAAATATGAGAAGAATAAAGGGGATACCTGGATTAGCTGCAGCTTTGAATACCGAAAAATCTTTGGCTGAAAAGATGCAAGGGACCAGTAATTCCTGAAACAGGACTTATCCCGCAAGGCTGAGAAAAAGATGGAAACAGCATGAAAATCACAGCCTGTAAATCAAGAGACAAATCCATATATTCATTTTAAATAAAGCAGATTTATCTATGGAAAAATTCCCGGAGAAATGAGAATTTACCAGAAATCCAGCTGTTTTCCCGACCTTTTTCCCATACCTTGTCCCGCAATTCGGGCTTTTGTATTCTATGGCCATCAAGAGAAAACAGGAGGAAAAAACAATGAGTTTAGTACTGGCAAGAGTTGATCAGCGCCTGATTCACGGGATTGTCGTAACCCAGTGGGCAGGAGCCACCAAAGCAAAACGGCTGATGGTCGTCGATGATGAAGTCTCCAGAGACGAGATCCAGAAGCAGGCGATACGCATGTTCAAACCCGCAGGCACGAGGATGTCGATCATCGATACCGAAACAGCCATCAAGAACTTCAAGGCGGGCAAATACGACAACCATAACGTCTTCATGGTTGTTCGTGAACCGCAGACCCTGATCCGCCTCAAAGAAAACCCAAAGGTAAACATTGGAATCATGTTCGATGGCGAAGGCAAGAAGACAGTCAAGAAGATGGTCTCTGTCAGCGATCAGGAAGTAGCAGATTTCAGGACTTTGATGAATCTTGGGGGTACCGGTCACAATACCGGCATTAAACCGGATCTTGAAATCCAGGGACTGTTTCGCGCATTTTGCCGCCCCCTGGACAGGGGAGGGGAATGCCGTTTGCTTTGGATTCTGCCCGAATTTGTCCTCAATACTCTGCGGCTTGAATTATCGCAGAGTCTTTCTCTGCTGAAGCAGAATAAATGCTAAAGCAGAATAAGCACTGAAACAGAAAAAACTGAAACATCCAGAACAGATGTCTCAGTCTGTAGAAACGATAATGAAACACGAACTATCCAGAAGCCAGCCGCCAGTCTGGTCTCTGGATTTGTTTTGTTTCATTTCAGGAATAATCAGTTTATCCGTGATTCCAGCAAATGCGGTAGAAGAATTGGTCCGTATTGATGGAAAGATTTAAAGATCAGCGACCTATATCAGAAGTCGCACAGGAATTGAGGTATTCGTTTGGATTCTTGAAGGTTAAATTCATGGGTACCGGATCAATTTGACTGAACGATTCAATTTCCGGTGTTCCATCCGCATCTTTTGGCATGTGGACGATCGACTGTCAGGACACGATTTTCTTTTGCGGGTCCTGCTGGCCGTCCTGGAAAATCGAAACCCAGATCACAAAATCGCCATCCACATTGAAGAATGCCCAGGACTGGAGCTTTTCCGGATTGCCGGCCTGGAAGAGCACTTCCCTGCCGTCTTTGAGTAAAGTGCTGTCGGCCATCGGGTTTATCAGTTTTGAAGGTTTTCCCTGCTCATCCAGGAAAATGACCGCTCTCGTTTCCAGTTCGGTATGCTTATCCAGAACAGAGCGCTGGTTCATCTCGATCATTTGATCAACGCCGGCCTGTTCTATACTCTGCTTTCACTTTCCGGTTTTCTGGCCGAGAATTCTTCAACCTGTTCAGAGCCTGGTTCAATAACGCCTGTACTGTTCTGACTCTGGCAGGCTGCTAATGGCAAAAGCAGAAAGACCAGGACGACTGAATTAATTCGCTTTCTGCTTTTTTTGATGAATAAATGCAGATTTTCTGCTGCCATAACAGTCTGGGATCAGAAAAGTGCAGGAATGCCGGTGAATCCATCCAATAAATTGCAGAGAATCTGTCTAAAGGAAGATGTTCTGGCTGTGTATTTGTCTGGGGCAATTTTTGCTGGAATGACCATGACCTGCGGCAGATGGATCCTGCTGCCAGGAAAAACTCCATTTTCAGGTCGAGAAAACTGAATTCATTTTGAAGGACTTCCAATCCATGCAGGAAAGGAAGTCTTTTTTGCTGGCGGGAAGAAATCCCGAAGTCAGGAAACTGTTCTGGCCAGGCAAATGGAATTGAAAAACAAAGGCTTCTCATTGACAAGACGTACAGGTACCTGTATGTTGCTATTAACAGGTACCTGTTATATTGATGAGACGAGTCAAAATCTTTGAAGGAAATAAAAATTCTTTTCTTTTGGCCCTATGAAATCTTCAGGAATGACCTGTAATCACGAAACAGAAAGGTGGAAGAATATGGACTCACAATACAAAGACATTTATGAAAAGCTCGAAGCCCTGGAGTGGCTGATGCGAAAGGAACGGATGAAAGGTGCTCATGGACCAGCGGCATTTGCAGGACCTGCCCGGGGCCAGGCCAGAGTTCTGGCTATGCTCAAGATCCAGCCGGAAATGACCGCAAAAGATTTATCTTACCTGCTGGGCATCCGTCAGCAGTCCTTGAATGAACTGCTTAAAAAACTGGAAAACGGCGGATATATTAAAAGGAAGCCTTCCGAAAAGGACCGTCGGATTATGCTGATTTACCTCACGGAAAAAGGGAAGGAATTTCAGCAGCCGCAGGATGAGTTTCCAGATCTCTTTGAAAGCTTTACCCAGGAGGAACTCATCCAGTTTGAAGCGTACCTTGATCGACTGATTGAAATTCTTCAGTCCCGGCAGGCTGGTGATGAAGAGCTGGATGCAGCCAGACGGGAAGAATGGCTGGAAAATGCGCGGGGCCGGATGGGCGATCAGCAGCTTGACCGGCTGTTTGCAATGTGCCAGCGCGCTTTTGGTCCAATGGGCGGACACCGGGGGCCGGCAGGCGGTCCGGCACCCTTCCATGGTCCGCATCACGGTCCGCATGAATTTGGACCGAGGGATTTTGGTCCGGATGATTCCTGTCCAGAAGGTTTTGGGCCTCAAAGACGCGGTTCAAAAGCATGCCGGCCCGGCTTTGGGTTTGAAGACTTTAAATGTCCGGATTTCAGACCTGAAAGAGAATGGCATGCCGGCTTTGGATCAGAAGAAGGCCGGCCTGGATGCTGGAATGCTGAAGGGGATGGTCACCAGCCTGGTTTTGATAGTTTTGAACGACCGCCTTTTGGACCGGACAGCCGATTCTGTTCAAACGACAAGGCAGCGAACCAAGCGGAAGGACAGGAAAAGCCGGATCAGCCAGACGCAGATTCCAGTAATAACGACTGAACGGATAGGCCGTATTCCTGAACAGACATTCTCGTTCCATTCAGATTCTGAAGAAGCTATCCTTGATCAGGAATGAGAGCATGCTATAGACAGAGAAAACCAGGGGAATGGGGATATCTGGCCAGCCTTTACGATCTGCCTGTAAGGCAGCAGGAGATTCAAATCAGAAAAAAACATCAAAATGGAGATAAACCTGTGCGGTATGCAAAAGGCTTATCTCCATTTTGTTTTTTTGGGGAAGAAAGGCGATAAATCCAGTCATTATCGGGATCTGTTTTCAGACTTTTTGGGTTTACGAATCTGACCAGGCAGCATTTCTGTCAACAAATTATCCGCTGGCCGAAAAGGACGGTGCTCCGGCTCATTAACATCAGCCGGCAAAAGATCAGGGGAAAATTTATCTGGATTGATCAGTCTGTTTGAAAAGCAGACAAAAATCTGAAGAGCTGATCAGAACCTGAATGATCAGATCCTGAATTTCGGGAAAGGAAACAGGAAGGACGAAATAAAAAAGTTTGCTGACACGCCTTTATGGAAGAAAGCCAGAAGGACAGTCAAATAAAAATCAATAGATAACCGTTACAAGCCAAAAAGTCCGGCATCATTTATTAATTGATCAGGATTGAAATATAAAATAGAGAAGAACCGAACATATCAGTACTCCATCCATTTTGGCCGGGATTTGAAGCCGTATTAAATCGCATTAAACGGTATCAGGCTGAATTCTTTGCCTTCAGGAATGGATGGACTTACTGGAAAGGAGAAATCATTATGACCTGGCAGCAAATTCTTATCATCGTTCTGGGACTTCTTCTGCTTGCAGGAGGCATTCCTGCAATCTGGCGGTTTGCCAAAGGTGCAGCCCGTATTGTCCTGACCGTCCTGATTTTTGTGCTTGTCATCGGCTTAATCTGGTGGGCAGTAACTTCCCTGGCAGCCGCTGTATAAGCAGTAAAACCTGAAACATGGATAAAAGCAAAAAGCGGATCCCCCCAGATCCGCTTTTTGCCTGGGCCGGCAGAATGATTGTTCATGCCGGAACAAAACGCTCTTTCAAGACTTTTCTTTTGAACATTCTGAACATCCTGAATATTCTGGGCATTTCTTGCGGCAGCTTGTACAGAAAACCAGACAGAAAATCAGGCTATACCTGTGCCAAAATGGCCAGTTCCAGAACATCCAGAATGGCGGTCCGGCTGTACCCTCTGGATCAGTCTAGTCCGGGAAGATTTGCGGTATGCGTTCTGGTCCGCCACAGGCAATATACAAAAACCACCAGCTCAGTCAGCGGCATGCTCCACCATTAGGCTATAGCTCCAAAAAGCAAGGGCAGAAGCAGGATCATTATTCCGCTGATCAGTAGTCCCCGGCCAATCGATGCGATAAATGCCTCCCTTGGGTTTTAACAAGGCCTGATAGTAATAGGCCGAGAAAATATTGAGCGGCAGCTGCAGGAATGAAACGGCATAAATCCGTACAATCGGGATTCCGGTGTGCAAGATTTCACCAGTCGGCTTCATGAAGATCCGGATAATCGAATCCGGGAAAAATTCGCAGACAGCCATCCAGATCAGTCCGAAGACGATCGAAGTGATCGTCGAATGATACAGCACCTGCCGGATGCGGCTTTCTTTGGCAGCACCAAAGTTCATGGAAAGGATCGGCTGGGCATCCTGGCTGATCGAATACGCGGTGCACTGGACCAGCGTGCTGAGGCTGATGATGATTCCATAAACTGAAAGCGCATCGTTGCCGAAATAGCGCAGAATCTGCCGGTTGAACAGTATCGTCAGAATTCCTATGCCCACATCCGAGAAAAAGGTCGGAAAGCCGGTAATGGAAATCCGGCCAAGAAGACTGAACAGATGGCGCACTCGTACAATTTCAGGGTATTTTTGCGGGTAATAAAATGGCAGGCATAACCGCCAGCGAAATCAGAGATCCATAGCCGTCCAAAGATAAAGTAAATATCGCCAAATACGTTAAAGATGCCGCCGGCAAGAACTCCAAAAGCTGCCAGGGCCGGATTCCCATCATTGCGCAAGAAAGCAGCCAGCATCTGGACGAGCAGAAAACTGGGCATGACATACCGGATCGGCTCCAGGTAGCGCACTGCCAGCGGCAAAAGTGTTTCATCCGCTCCACAAAAGACAAGAAGCGGCTTTTCCAGAAAGAGAATGATCAGCCAGGAGCCAAAAGCCAGGATCAAGGCTCCGATCAGGGCGGCCGTAAATATCTCATTGCTTTTGCGATAAATTCCGGTATTTTCCACTTCATTGCTGTTCATCTGGCCGCGGCGGGCAGAAAACAGAACCGATCCGCCAAAACCCATCAGCATTCCCGGCGAATAGATAATGTTCCAGATCGGAGCCACAATCGCCAGGACCGCCGTCCCGGCTGCGCCTTCATACTGGCCCACAGCTGCCATGTCCACAATGGAATAGATCGATGAGGCCATCGCATTGCCGAAAGCAGCCATTAAATACCGGTAGTAGATTTTTCCAGTTTTGTCTTTAAGCAAATCCATAACTTTCCCTCCTTCATCTGAATTTTCAGAGCCCTGGATTTTCAGGTTTTTTCTGCAAAAACTTCTTCGCTTATTCACTCGTTGGAAGAAAGCTTCCGGCTTCAAGTTGGCAGGAGGGAAATTCCCTGAAATGCAAAAAAGCTGGATAAGAAAACAGGTATCTCAACCTGTTGCCTTATCCAGCACATATTTCCAATGAATGTTTCGCCCTCCGAGCAAGCAAGAGATAGTATAAAGTGATGAACGGCAATATCAATTCTTTTTATGAATCACAAACAGCCATTGCCAGCCCCGTCCTGCCCAAAGGGAACACTATAGTTCTACCGGCCAGTTCTGCCTGCCAGGCTCCAGCCGGCAAAAAAATGCAAATAGCTTTTGAAGCGTAAGCAAATGCCGGGGCGATTTCCCGAATATTCCAAATATTCCAGGCCGATTTTATTTAGCCCGTTCATATGAATCTGGATAAAATTCCGAAAAAAGAAAGCCAGATCTTCCAGGATTGGGCCAGAATCATGCGGATTTTGATTCGATGGTCCTGTCAAAGGCTTTTGACATTGAAAAACGGCCCTCTGTCAAAGGATTTTGATCGCAGGCAGCTTAAAAGACGGCTAAATTCAGGGCATCAGTACAAGGAGGCAGGGAAAGATGGAACTTGGCAGTCAGATCCGGAAATACCGGACAAAAGCCAGCTTTTCACAGGAACAGCTGGCTGAAAAAGTCTTCGTGACCAGGCAGACGATCTCAAACTGGGAAAACGACCGGAGCTATCCCGATATTCGAAGCCTGGTTTTGCTTAGTGAAGTCTTCCAGGTCTCTCTGGATCAGCTGATTAAAGGAGACCTGGAAAAGATGAAAAAAGAAATTAACCGGCAGGAATATGACCGATTCCATATGGACAGCATCATTTTTACCGTATTGTTTATTGCGCTGCTGATCCTGCCGATTCCGCTTGTCCGCTTATTCAAGTGGTCGGGAATGGTGATTTATTTGTGCCTGTTTGGAATTGGCATGTATTACGCTTTGCGCATTGAAAAGTACAAGAAGAAATTCAACATCCAGACCTACCGCGAAATCGTGGCTTTTTGCAATGGTGAAAGCCTGGATGCCATTGAATCAGCCAGGGAGGAAGGCAAGCGGCCTTATCAGAAAATTATGGCAGCTGTATTGTCTGCTGCAGCTGTAGTCGGGATTGCCCTGATCCTGAACTGGATCATTAACCTGCTGGGCTATTAGGCCAGATATGAAATGGCCCTGTGCCTGTACCGGCAGAATTCTCTGGCACGACAAAAAAGAGCCGGCCTGGCCGGCAAGAGCCAAAGCGGCCAAGAAATAATCAAAAGGACGGGCAAGGAATGTTCAGCAAAAGCAAGGCTGGAAAGAAAGGAGCTTTGTATGCGTCTAATTGTAAATGGCGATGATTTTGGCATTACCCACGGGTGCAATCTGGCCCTGATTGACTGCTTTAAAAAAGGAATCATGACTTCCACGTCCATGATGACCAATATGCCTTACGCCCAAGAAGCAGCCAGGCTATGGAAGGAAAACCCGGACCTCTCGGTCGGGCTTCATTTTTGCCTGACGGTCGGAAAACCGCTCACGAAAGAATACAGCTTCATCAAAAAGGATGGCACATTCGATAAAGCTATCCTTTGTCAGCAAAAAGGGATTCACCTGGATGAAATCAGAAACGAGCTGCAGGTCCAGTACGACCGGTTTGTGGAGCTAAATGGCTGCAAGCCGGATCACTTCAATTCCCATCATGGCATTGAACAGATTCCGGGCTGCGGCGAAATCCTGGAAGAGTTTTCCCACCGCTATGACATTCCATTGCGCGCATTTCTTAACCGCGAAGACTGGGCAGAATATGACACCAGTTTTGAAGGCTGTCCTATCCGCCTGATTCGAAACAGCGCAGCCAAGGGACCGATTGCTCCTGAAGATCTGATAGCGCTGTTCGAAATGGAAGATCTGGAGAGTGACAGAGCTTATGAGCTGGCTGCCCATCCCGGCTATGTGGATTATGACCTGCTCCAGCTTTCCTCCCTGACCAATGGCCGGGCTTATGATGCGCATAACTTCATGTCTGAACAGCTCAAAGACTGGATTGACGAAAATAAAATTCAGCGGATCACCTTCCGGGATCTGAAACGATCCTCTGGATCTCATCGTTGAGCATTAAGAATTGCAGAAGCGATGTTAAGCAGGACACAGGTTAAAGATATAAAGAGAATGGAACAGCATTTCCCGGACCGATGGTAACGGAAGGTAAAATCTTATATAATTTTATAAAAACATAGCTGTTCCGGATTTCTGGTTTTGTACTGCTTTCATTTACAGACGGGATTCTGGTTCCTGGATTTGGCTGAATCTGCCTGCAGGCAAAGCTGCACAGCACAATTTTTCAGCGGGGACGGAGCAGCTGTTTTTAAAAATTCCAGATTGAACGAAATCCAGCCATCGGCTGTTTTCAGTTCAGGGAGGTTAGAATGAAGCACACAATTACCAAAATCAGCACCATACTGGCCGGCGTATGCTGCGCATCCTCTTTACTGTCCGCTCCCGTTCTCGCCAATGACCAGCCAGCAGCTGGCGGCCAGGATGTCTATCGCCTCTATAACCAGAACACGGGCGAACATTTCTATACGCAAAAAACCGACGAAAAAGCAGCACTGATCAAAGCCGGCTGGACGTATGAAGGCATTGGCTGGACTGCTGCAAAGACGGGAGATCCTGTGTACCGGCTTTACAATCCCAATGCGGATGGCGGAGACCATTACTACACGAAAGACCTGAATGAAGCCAATTCCCTGGTTTCTTTAGGATGGTCCATGGACAATGACGGCCAGCCGGTTTTCTATTCCGGGGGAGAAGTCAGCTTGTATTCTGCCTACAATCCAAACGCAAAATCCGGTGCCCACAACTATACAACCAGCCGCACAGAACAGGATGCTTTGATGAAAGCCGGCTGGCTTTATGATCAGGTCGCCTGGAACGTTCTGGAAGAAGGCCATGAAGATATCGATGCCTCTTTGTTTGAACGCTTTGCGGGCCAGGAATTTGTGAACAACACCTGGGGCGCTGCCGGCGGTCCGGGAATCACGATGACGATCAATGCGGATGGAACATACCGGGAAACGAATGCCAGAATTTCGAGCAATGCTGATATTGGCAGCGACTACAGCGAATTTACCGGTAAATTATCAGATCCGGTTAAAGTCGATGACTCCACCTGGAAAGTCCAGGTTCTTTCAAGCGATTTAGTCATGCCGGTAAATACTATCCTTAATGATGGAAACATCGATTCCAAAATCATGATTGAGCCGTTTGCCGGTTTCTATGCGCCAATGGAGTTCTATATTGGTGCTCCGGGCAAGCCGCTTCAGGAATATCCCGCTTTTATCCAGGAGCGCTACAGCATGGATCCTGATACTTTCAAAACGATTTTTACGGATTCCTGGATTCTCTATACCACTGATGGCACCACTTCAATGAGAATCAAAAAGTAGCAGTCATTGACCTGGTTTGAGAAACGAAGAGCCTGCATCCTCTTTTCCAGATGCCCGGGAACAGTCAGCAGGATTCCTGCTGGAGTACGGGCTTCTGGATGGCAAATTCCTCCGGCTTTTTTAGGATGAAACTGAAAAAGCACTGCTTCTCATGATGAAGCAGCCAGGGAGAAACAGCTATGAATGATTCAAAAACCAGTCAGGCCCCATTAATTGATGTACGGACAGCGGAAGAATTCAGAAAAGGCCATATTCCCGGTGCCATCAATATTCCGCTGGACCAGATTGACCAGGCCGATATTGCCTCAGGAAGCCATCTGTACTGCCGCAGCGGCCGCCGCTCCGGTATTGCCCGCGACAGGCTCAAAGAGCGCGGAATTGATACGGTCAACCTGGGCGGTATTGAAGACTATGACGGCCCGGTCGAAAAATGAGTATTTCCTTTTATCCCAGCTATTCAAGACCTGCCTTGCAGTTTAAAACCAGCTGCCAGACAGGTTTTCTTTTTGTTTCTTTTATTTCTTTTGGTTTCTTTTCTTCCTGCATAATACCGCAGGAATCCAGAAGGCTTAAGCTTATGCAAACTAAGGACGATTTTCAATCGTTTTTTAAGGGGATTGCTCCAGTCCGGGTTACGATCAGTGCATGAACAAAAAAATTCTCATTATCGGAATCACCCTGTTTTCCATGTTTTTTGGGGCGGGGAACCTCATCTTTGCTCCCTATCTGGGAGCACAGGCCGGAAGTGCAGCTGGATGGGCGCTGGCCGGAATGCTGGTAACAGCTGTTGTGATGCCGATTTGCGCAGTCTGCATTATTTCGCTTTTTGACAATGCCCAGGCGATGATCAGCCGGATCTGGAAGCCGTTAGGGCCGATCTTCATGACAGTTGTCTATCTGCTGATTGGACCGTGCATCGCCATTCCGCGTACCGCTTCTACGGCTGCTGAAATGTGGAGCTGGCTGATTGAACCGGGCTTTATTACGTGGATCTGCATTTTTGTCTTCTTTGGTATTGCCGCCATTATGGCCAGCCATCCCGGAAAGCTTAAGGACATCCTGGGAAAAGTGCTGGGCGTAGTCCTGATTGGCCTGATTCTTTTCCTGTGCATTCCGATGCTGTTCAAGCCGGCCAGCGTCGCCGCACCGGCTGAAGCATTTGCCCGCCACCCGTTTTTCAAGGGCCTGAATGAAGGCTACCAGACGATGGATATCCTGGCCGCGTTTTGTTTTGGCATTATCATTACGCTGAATATCCGCCAGGAAAAGATCGCCAATGAAAAGAAGGCTTTGCTTCAGGCTTCCGTGATCGCCGGAGTCTTGCTGGCGGCGATTTATACACTGCTGGGCATTTGCGCCATGCGCGAAAGTACTCTCTTCCAGAGCGAGACCAATGGTGCGCAGATTCTTTCGCAGGCGGGAAGCATCGGATATGGCTCGTTTGGCCGGATCTTATGCGGACTGATCTTCCTGATTGCCTGCCTTAATGTCTGTGCTTCCTTGCTGGCGTGCACTTCTGAGTATTTCAGCGAACTGGTTCCGGGGCTTTCCTACAGAGCCTGGCTGCTGCTTTTTACAGCTGCTGGAGCCATCGTAGCCTGCACGGGTCTGAATTCCGTTCTTTCCTGGTCGGGCAAAGTCCTCAGCCTGATCTGCCCGCTGGCCATTTTGATCCTGCTGGTTTCGCTGATCCTCTATTTTCATGATAAAAAAACAGGCCATCCATCAGTTCCGGCTCGTCCTGTTGAAAAATGAGCGATCTGGCCTGAATATTTTCATATCTTTCGAATCTTCTCACCTTAAACAGCAAAAAATCCCTGCCCGAACCGTAATGATCCAGGCAGGGATTCTGTTTATTCGGTTTTTTCATCCACCAGCATTTCTGGTGATACATGAATGAAGTGCTGAGGGCTTATTCTCTGTTCGTTATTCCTTGTCTTTCGTTTTGAAAAGATGGGAAAGTGAGAGACCGCCAGCCAGGGCGGCAAGTCCGGCCAGCGCCAGATCCATGAACGTATAGGTACCTAAAGCCGTATTTGGATGTGCGGCTTTTGTGACTGGAGCCAGGGCAGCGGCCTTGGCTGGAGCAGTCGGCTCTGTCTTCTGGTTCAGATAGTGAACGGGACTTGCAAAAGCAATAGTTCCTGCTGTGTACTCGCCAGAGGAAACTGCTTCTGGTGTGGATTTGCGCGGTTCATCTGTGGAGGGCTTTTCGGGTTCAGGTTTATCCGGTTTGGGCTGATCGGGAGCTGGCTGATGGGGAGCCGGCTTGTTGAGTGTCGGGTGATGAGGTTCCGGTTTATCCGGCGTGGGCGGTGTCGGTTCTGGATCATCCGGCTTTTTCGGTTCTGGAATCCGGTCCAGATATTGTGGCGGGAGCGGCTTGGAATGGATATCCATCGTTGTGGTATTGCCAAACAGATTGAGCCAGAAGCCTCTGGCATAACAATTGTCGCCCCAGTCCCAGTCATCTTCATCAGTGGCATTGCTCTTGGCATTTTCTACAGTTTCCTGGTCATAGGTATAAAAGAAATGCTCTCCTGTTCCGGCAAGTACAGCGGTCCCGAGTGGGGAGCTGTTCATCCCATCACAATTGTATTTTTTATTAAGGTTAATCATTTTAAAGCAATCCCCATTGCGGGTAATATTTGAATCCGGATCCAGGTAGATAATCTGGTTACCCATATCGGTTTTGAATGACTGGGCCCCATCGATATCCGAGGCAATCATGACCAGTCCGACATTCAGCATATTTCGCTCTTTGTCATCATGATAGACGAAGCTGATATCGGAAAGATTGAGCTGCGTGACGGTCGTTCCATTCATGTTAAATTCAAAAGATTTGTCCGGGGCTTTAAACATCATCAGCAGGTTCTGGGCATCGGGACTGATTGATGCGGCACCAGGCAGCATCGTAAACGGGGAGAACCTGACAACCATATCGATTTTCCGGTCATTGCTGTCGGTCGTTACATTGGTAAACGTGACTGCTTTAGAGTTCTGGCAGACTTTTGTCAGATCGTAGTAGCATGTGTTTCCGGCTGCCGTATAGGTCTTTGTATCTAAAGCAAATATATTGGGGGCTCCTGAAATCCTGACCTTTCCTTTATCTCCTTCAAGAGTAGTGATATCTCCTTCCTTAGTTTTGACCTGGATCAGGAAGTCTTTATCCCCCAGAATTTCAGTATCATCATTCCACTGAATGCCCTGGGTCCAGATGACATCCTTCAGCTCCGGATAGTCCTGGGTAACAAGAAGAGAAATATCATCGTAATAGCCGACACCTGGTTCACCAGTCTTGCCGATCAGGGTCAGTTTGCCATCACTGCTTTGATCAATTTTAACTACATTAGCATATTTTCTGCAATCTTTTTGATACTGCTCCAGTTCTTGTTCATATTTGCGCTTCAACTCGGCATTGGTCCGGTCGATTTCCTCGTTTTTGGCCTTTATTTCTTCTGGAGTAAGGGTCTGGCGTCCCGGTTCGTCAGGATCGGTATCATCTGATCCCGGATCATCTTGACCGGTATCGCCAGGTTCTGGTTCATCGGGATTATCTGGATCCGTTTTGTCCGGATTCGAATCATTAGGATTATCCGTGTGGCTGACATTGTCTTTATCAGCATCTCCGGTTTTTGGCTGACTGTCTGGATTTGGAATCTGGTTTTCCGATAAGCCATCCTGATTATCTGGCTCAGCTGATTTCTCGGCTGCCAAATCAGGCTGCTCTTCAGCCAGATCTGGATCCTGGCTTAGCGCCCCGGTATGGCCCTGAGAACCACTGGCTGTAAGGCCTGAATCGGTAGAATCTAAAGGATCTTCTGATGATACAGCTTCGGTGTCGGATAAACCAGTTGCCGGGTGTTCATCAGGATTATTTTCCAAAGCCTGGTCAGCTTCATTTTTCTGTGCAGAAGCACTCAGGCCTTCCTGCTTTACGGCTTCATTCTGAGCAGGTGCGGGATCGTCCTTCTGTTCAGGAATGGTTTCTTCATTCGATAAGGTATCAGAAACGGGCGTCGCTTCTGGAGTGCCTGATGGTTGAGGACTCAGGCTTTCTTCTTCTGTTTCTTCCGGCTCAGCTGCCAATACTTCGGCGGCACTCAAACCGGGTGTAAATGCGAGGGTTAAACATAAACCTGCCTTCGCCGCTTTGCTCAGTTGCATATGCTTGCACCTTCTTGTTCTTTCTGAAAAAAAGCAGGATAATAATATTTCCTGTAACTATATTTAAATATAGAGTTCAAGAAAATATAAATAAATATGACTTAAAAATAAAATAATTAGGATAATTTTTAATGACATCAAGAGAATAATAAATATAGCAAGCACATAAATACGCATCAGCTGTTGAAATATGCTCTTAGATGACGTTTTTATTTTTCTATCATCATGATTCTGCTCATAAAGCGGGACAGTTTCTCCTGAAACAAAACGAACTTTATATTTGGAAATCGAATAAGGCAGGAATCCGACTTTCTTCCTCTAAGATGAAATGGAGAAAAGCCATGATGAAACAGGAAGAAGCAGCCGGCTGCCGCCTTCAGGTATAAAGCCGATAAAAAAGCCACAGGTAAAGCAAATCTGCCTGCTTCTGAACATATGGTCTGGCTTTTGTACTGGATAAAAACCCTGTTCTTAGAATTTGAGGATAAAAACGATGAGCAAATATGATGCCTTATGGACATACCTAAAAAACAGCCCGCAGGAATCTTTAACCCTTACCTTTAAGGAAATTCAGGAAATTACTGGATTTCCCCTTGATCATTCCTTCCTGAATTACAAAAAGGAGCTCGCCGGCTATGGCTGGCAGGCAGGAAAAATCTCGATGAAAAACCAGACTGCCTTCTTCAAAAAGACAGTCTGAAAACAATTTAAAATAAAGAACGAGTTTCTGGCCTGCATGAATGCCTTAGACCAGCAGATAAATGACGAATAAGGCAAAATGAAACAGGCTGAATCCATTTTAATCCGGTATAGAAAACTGGAAATGCGCCGCTGCAGGCAGGATATTCAGGGCAGAGATTTTTCTGTGCTTTGCTTTCTGGTTTGTATCGGCTGATCCAGCAGAAAAAACCCGAAAGGAAAAATAAAAACCGAAGAGGGAAGCCAGGGAAATACGGCAGAAAGGCAAATCCGGAATGGGCAAAAGGGTTGCGGGCTGATTTCATAAAACCGCAGTACAGGATTTAGAGGATAAGCCCAGGAAGGTGCCGGCAGACCGAAATCTTGCAGTCAATGGAAAGAGAGTGAGCTTTATATGAACCAATCAGGACTCTGGAAAGAAGCGATCCGGGAAATCCGGCTGGCCCAGCGGGCCAACCGGCTGGTGCTGTTTGTCGGGGCGGGCGTTTCGGCCAATTCCGGGATTCTGACCTGGGAGAAGCTGATCCGCAAGGTGGCTCTTGAAATTGGCTATGACAACTGCCACAAATGCAAGGCCAGAAGTGGAGACTGTCCCAGAGCAGACTGCCAGTACCGGTACGAGTTTTCCCAGCAGGACTTTGTCCGGATCCCGGACTATTTCAGCGATACGTTTGAAGCAGCCAGGCAGGGTGAATACTACCAGTTTCTGGAAAATGCCCTGCGCCTGAAAGAAGCCAGACCCAATCCGATCGATGAAGAGATTTTTAAGATCATGCCTCATCACCTGATCACCACCAATTTTGACACCCTGCTCGAAGATACCCAGGCTTCCAATCGCGGCCTGTACGATGTGATTCACCAGGATGAAGATTTGCTGCGCTATCCAAGCGATCGCTACATCATCAAGATGCATGGCGATTTCACAAAGCCGGAATCCATTGTCTTAAAAGAAGGGGACTATCTGGAATATGAAAATACCCATCCGCTGATTTCCGCCTTCATCCGCTCGCTGCTTATCAACCATACCTTTGTCTTTTTAGGCTATGGACTCAACGACTACAACCTGAACCTGATCATCAGCTGGATCAACTATTTCCGCAAAGCGGCCAATGCACCAGGCAGCGTACGCAATTTCCTGGTGACCGACAAGACTCCAGTCGCTTTTGAACAAAAGCGCCTTGAAAACCAGGGGATTACCGTCATCAGCCTGAGCGACATTCCCGAAGCCCTGGCTGCCGAAGCACCTGCTTCCATAACGGATCCCAGAGGCCGGCAGCTTTATGCGTTTGTCAAAAGCATCTCCACCCCCTCCCTGGAAGAAAAGGTGCTGACCCTGGAAGAAATCCTGAACGAAAAATACGAGGATTTTGCACCATACCGCAAAATTGCGGTACCGGATTTTCTGGGGGCCTACAGCTTTCATAACACCCGCATCCGCGCAAACCGCATGGAGATCATCGATGCGCAGGAATTTGAAAACCTGCAGACGATTCTGGGCAAGTCGCCGCTGGTCCAGGGAGTCCTCTCCCACACTGGAATTGAAGAAATCGTGTGCAAGGCTCCTGGTTGTGAGGCGGAAGTTTTGCGCCTGCCGCCAGGCGAGTTTTTGCGCGATCCGCTTTTCCGGCTGGAGATGGACAATGACTATCTCACCCTGAAAAAGCGGGTGGAAAAGCAGGGGACTGTCTTTGAAAAGCTGTACTACAGCTGGCTCTATCACGAAAGCCCGAAACAGCTGGCTATGCAGGCGGAAAACCAGGTCGTGCGCGATCCTTTGCAGACGCTGATCAATAAAGTGCGGGCTTACTATGGCTACTACAAGCACAGCAGCCAGTGCCAGGAAAAAGAAGAAGAGATCAATGCGATTTTCCAGTCACTGCCCATCCAGAAGGATTATTCCTTCCGCTTCCTGCGCTACCTTTTTGAATACCCGAGCCAGAACCGCAACAAGATGGAAGTCCTGCTCCATAAAATCGATTATGCGCTGGATACCAGCTCAAGTTCTTTTGACCCGGCCCAGGCGATGAAGCATTTTTGGCTTTTGCGCTCCTACGCCTATGATTATTACTATTTTTTAAAGGCAAACCTGATTCCGCTCGATCTTTACAAGGATTCCCGCGACTATCTGCGCCCGTATCTGCGGGCCTTGATTTCGCTTTCCCGCCGGGATCTGCCGGCGGTTTCCGATACGATGTGCCAGATGGAAAACGGAGCGCTCTATGCGCTAAGCGAAACGGACCTGGATCTGCTTGTGAAATTTGGCGACCCGATCTGGCTGCGGCGAACCCTTGGCTCCTACCGGTGCGATGAGCTTGCCTTCCAGAATGGGGTGGCCCTGGGCAAGAAAAGCGAAAACCTTATCGCCAGCCTGGATCAGACCAGGGAGGCCCCCTCATGGTGGGTCAGCCAGCTTTATTTGCTGGTGGTGATCAGCTTTCATACCCAGATCTCCTCCTGGAGCCGGGCGTCTATTCTGGAAAAGCTGGCCGGCCTGATGACCGGCAGCATTCCCGAGCCCATCCGCCTGGCTTTGTTTGACCCGCTTTTATACGCTTCTTCCAAAGCGATGGGCTCCAATGACCATCACCTGTTTGATCCGTCCTTGAAAAAGCTGGCCGTCTGGCTGACGACTCCCCAGGCCCAGCATCACCTGCAAAAGATCGATCCGGCCCGCTTCAGCCAGATGAGCGGTCTGCTGGCCGGATTCTATCCGCTGTCCGCGCGCAAAGCTTTGAAGGACCAGATTGTCGCCATGGAATCACCGGAAAAGAAAACCGAAGCCATCGAGCGCTATTATCCGCTTCTGGCTGCTGAAAATATCCACTTCCGGCTCAATGAGCTTTTGCATGGCCTTGACCCCAGGCAGCTTACTCCCCTGGTTCTTTCCGGGATTGTCCAGATGGATGAAGAACAGGCCGAATACCTGCTTGAATGGCTCGACGGGCAGCGGGAGAGCCCGGCGGGTGTATTGCGTCCCTGGCTGCGGGAACTGGTCCGCCTTTGCCTCAATCATCTGCCCGTGAAAGTCCGGCATCTTACCGGCTGGCAGGGCCATCTGGCCCAGATTGACTTTTTGCTGGATCCGGAAGGCTTTGACTATACGAAAGTGGATCTGCGCGACGGGCTGTGGCAGGAAATGATCTTTTCGCCCCTTTGCCAGCCCTGGTTCAAGAAGCATGCCGTCGATTTGCTGTCTGAAAAAGTGCGGATGCGCTTTTTAAACCATGTCCAGAGCGAGCAGGAAGAGAAAATTGTCTACGGCCTGCTGCTTCCAGATTATCTGCTGGAGGACTTTCCGCAAAATTCCGTCAGCCAGCTGCTGACCGATGGCTGCAGTCCCGGCAAATCTCTTTCAGCTCCTGCAAATCCCGATCCGGAGTGAACCAGAAGCGATTTACAGAGTCTGTTCAAAGATGCTATAGTCGAAATACCGAAACCGATAAACAAAACTCATAAAGAAAAAGTGAAAACAAAAACCAGAACATAAAAAATGAAGAACAGGAGAGCTGGTAGACCGGCTGAGAGGTAGGCAGTAGCCTACGATCCTTATACCTGATGCGGATAATGCCGCCGGAGGAAGATGCAGACCGATCTGAACTTTTCCAGGGACATTCATCAGGAACGTCCCTGTTTTTTTATGCCTGCATCAACACGCTTAACACGTAAAAAAAAGTGAAAAAAGAAAACAGAAAGAGGATAAGGAGCAAAGGAAATGTTTGGAGAAATGCTGGAAAATGTCAGGCGCAAATCGCCCCTGGTTCACAGCATCACCAATTATGTCACGGTCAATGACTGCGCCAATATGCTGCTTGCGTGCGGAGCTTCGCCCATCATGGCGGATGAGCCCGGGGAGGTCATGGAAATCACATCCATCTGCGATGCGCTCAACATCAATATTGGAACGCTCAATAGTCATACAATCCCCTCGATGCTCGCGGCAGGCAAACAGGCTCGCACTCTGAATCACCCCATCATCCTTGATCCGGTGGGAGCCGGTACTTCACTGCTGCGGACACAGACCGCCCTTGAACTTCTCCATGAAGTGAAATTTACGGTTGTACGCGGCAACATCTCGGAAATCCATACGCTTGCTGCTGGATCAGGCAGCACACGGGGTGTAGATGCCGGCGCATCGGAGCGCATCAGTGAAGATAATCTGGAGGAAACAATTGCCTTTGTCCGAGCTTTTGCCAGAGAGCTTGGGGCGATAGCAGCCATCACCGGTCCTATTGATGTGATCAGCGATGGCTTCAGACCTATGTTATTCGCAATGGCCGCAAGGAAATGGCTTCCATTACCGGTACCGGCTGCCAGCTTTCTGCACTGATGGCGGCTTTTGTCGCTGCGAATCGGGAGCGTCCTTTAGAAGCAGCTGCGGCGGCTGTCTGCGCAATGGGAGTTTGCGGTGAGCTGGCCTGGAAACGGGTGAGCGGGCTGGATAGCAATGCTTCCTATCGAAATTACATCATCGACGCCATGTACAGGCTGACGTCCCGCCAGCTTGAAGAAGGAGCACGCTATGAAGTGCGATAAAAAGCAGATGCTGCTCTATGGCGTCACGGATCGGGCCTGGTGCAAAGAGCAGAGCTTGTACGAACAGGTTGAAGCGGCGCTTAAAGGCGGAGTCACCTGTGTGCAGCTGCGTGAAAAGGAGCTGGATGATGAATCCTTTTTGCAGGAAGCCAGAGAGCTTTGCACGCTTTGTCATCAGTATGGTGTTCCATTTATAGTGAATGACAATGTCGAAATTGCCATCGCTTCTCATGCTGATGGAGTGCATATTGGACAGGAAGACATGAATATTCATAAAGTCCGGGCACGGACTGGTGAAAGTATGATAATCGGGGTTTCTGTGCACAGCCTGGAGGAAGCCAGAGAAGCCATGGATGGCGGGGCAGATTATCTCGGGCTGGGCTCTGTTTTTCCAACAAATACGAAAAGCGACGCAGACCTTATGCCTTTGAATGTACTGCGCGAAATTTGCCAGGCTTCGAATATACCGACCGTTGCGATTGGGGGACTGAACAAAGACAATATCCATAAGCTTGCCGGCAGCCAGGTTGACGGCGTCGCCCTGGTTTCAGCGATTTTTGGAGCTGGCGACATTGAAACCGCCTGCCGCAGGCTGTGAAAACGGGCTTTTGAGATGGTTTCCCTCTCCAGCCCAAAAACAAACATGGAGGATGTATGAAAATTCGCGGGGCAATTTTTGATATGGATGGTACGCTGCTTGATTCCATGTTCATCTGGGATACCGTTGGCAAAGACTATCTGGAATCCTTTGGGATCAAAGCGGCCGAAGATCTGCCGCAGAAACTGGCCACAATGAGCCTGTTCCAGGCTGCCCGCTACTACCAGGAAGAATATAACGTAAAGCGCAGCGAAGAAGAGATTACACGCGGTGTGAATGCGCTGGTTGAAAAGTATTATCGACATGACGTGGCGCTCAAGCCCGGTGTAAGAGAGCTTCTTGAACAGCTCAAAAAGAATGGGGTAAAAATGTGCATCGCCTCGGCGACTGACCGGCCGCTAGTCGAAATCGCCCTGAAAAAGCAGGGTATTTTTCACTATTTTGATGAAATCATTACATGCGGTGAGATTCGCCATGGCAAGCAGGATCCGGATATATACATCGCCGCTCTGGAACGGCTCCAGACACCAAAGTCAGAAACACCGGTCTTTGAAGATGCCCTGTATGCGGCGAAAACGGCCAAGGCTGCCGGCTTTCCAGTAGTGGCCGTTTATGACAGCCATGAGGCCGGTCAGGATGAACTCAAAAAGCTGGCGGATATTTATCTTTGCGATCTGGAAAAGGAAAACCGCCAGAAGCTGTTTTCGGCTGAGTGATGAAAAAAGGCATTAAAAGCTTTCGGAGATGAAAAATTCCAGCCAGAAACCACCAGAGCAGCCGTAAAAAGCGCAATCTGGCTACTGGATTTGAAACGAAGAGTGCCCGAAGAAAGAGACGGAAAACTGGAAAAATTAAATACAGGAAAGCGAAAGGAAACAGGCGATGAAAACAGCATTATCCATTGCCGGAACCGATCCCACCGGGGGAGCCGGAATCCAGGCTGATTTAAAAACGATGACCATGAACGGCGTTTTTGCCGTGAGTGCAATTACCGCCGTCGTTGTCCAGAATACGCAAGGCGTAAAGGAGTTTGTCGAAATTGCACCGTTTTTTTAGCCGGACAAATCGATGCTGTCTTCGAGGATATCCGGCCTGATGCCGTAAAAACGGGCATGGTCTCTTCCAGTATCCTGATTGAAACGATTGCAGACCGGCTTGAGTTTTACCAGGCCCGGAATATTGTTGTGGACCCGGTAATGGTAGCGACCAGCGGCGACCGGCTGATTTCTGAAGAAGCCATCCAGACTTTAAAAAAACGCCTGCTGCCTCTTGCGACTCTGGCTACCCCAAATATTCCGGAAGCTGAAATTCTTTCTGGCCTGTCTATTTCCAGCGGAACGGATATGGAAAAGGCAGCCCGGAAAATATATGAGGAATGCGGCTGCGCGGTACTGGTGAAAGGCGGACATCAGGTAAACGATGCCAGCGACTATCTGTATGCCGATGGCCAGGGAACATGGTTTTTGGGTCAGCGCATCGACAATCCCAATACCCATGGAACCGGCTGTACATTGTCCAGTGCTATTGCAGCAAATCTGGCCAAAGGCTTTGATCGGGCAAAAGCTGTCGAGCGCTCCAAAGACTATCTTAGCCAGGCACTGGCATCCATGCTTGATCTTGGTCATGGGCGAGGTCCTCTCCAGCATAATTTCAATTTAAGCGGTAAATTTTTAAAAGAAGCTGCTGATCCAGAATAACCGGATAAATCCGGTTTTTCTTCTGGGAAAAATAAAGCTGTCAAGCCAGCACATTGTAAAGACAGACAACCAAAGCTGTTTGTCTGAAGAGAGATAAAAATTCTGATGTAAGCGTATCCATAAATTCTTTTTGCCCTGTAAAATGTCCATGAGATGCAGACAGGAAAGACGTCTGCAGTGCAGACAAAAGATTGGAGAACTTATGAAAAAGATCATTAACAATCCAGCAGATGTCGTTGGCGAAATGCTCGACGGCATCGCCTTCATGAATGGCGACATGGTCGAAAGACTCGACGGCTTTGATGTCATCGCCCGCAAATCCCCCAAAACCGGGAAAGTCGGACTGATCTCGGGCGGCGGAAGCGGCCATGAGCCAAGCCATGCCGGATTTGTCGGCGACGGCATGCTTTCGGCAGCCATTGCCGGGGCTGTCTTTACCTCCCCGACACCAGACCAGATTCTGGAAGCCATCAAGGCCGCAAACGAAGGCCAGGGCGTTTTCATGGTCATCAAGAACTACTCCGGCGATGTCATGAACTTTGAAATGGCCCAGGAAATGGCGGAAATGGAAGATATCCCCGTCCAGAGCGTTGTTGTCGATGATGATATCGCCGTCGAAGACAGCCTCTATACCCAGGGCCGGCGCGGCGTAGCCGGAACGATCTTTGTCCACAAGATCCTGGGCAATGCAGCAAGAGAAGGAAAATCCCTTGATGAGATCAAGGCTCTGGCTGACAAGCTGGTCCCCAACATCAAGACAATCGGCGTAGCGCTCTCTGGTGCAACCGTTCCGGAAGTCGGCAAGCCGGGCTTTGTGCTGGCTGATGATGAAATGGAATACGGGGTCGGCATTCATGGCGAACCAGGCTATCGCCGCGAGAAGATGCAGCCTTCCAAGGAACTGGCTAAAGAGCTGACCGGCAAGCTGCTGGCGGATTTTGATGCCAAGCCGGGTGAAAAGTACGCCCTGCTGGTCAACGGCCTGGGTGCCACTCCATTAATGGAGCAGTACATCTTTGCCAATGATGTCCAGAAAATCCTCAAGGATAAAGGACTGGAGATCCCCTTCAAGAAAATCGGCAACTACATGACCTCGATCGACATGGCCGGTCTTTCCCTGACTTTGCTTAAGCTGGAAGACGAAGCCTGGCTCGATGCCCTGAAAGCACCGGTTGAAACTCCAGCCTGGTAAAGGATCCTGAATTCCTCTCTTCACCGTTCTGCCTGTTTCAAAAAGCTGGTCGTGAATCCTCAGCGGATCCTTGCAGCCCGCTAGAATCCAAGTTGAAAAACAGTCAGAGAATCCATAATCCCAGACCGCCTGGTCCCTTTGAGCAGATAACTGCAAAAAAATAAACAATCGCATCAAAAATACGGGACTAAGAAAAGAGTCCGGCAATGAAACCGGGACTAAGCCGGGATATGGAGGACAGAGAACAGAAAGAAGCAAAATTCTATGGATAGTGCACAGACAATTGAATGGATGCGCCTGTTTAACGACAAGATTCAGGCCAACAAAGACTACCTCAGCGAACTGGATACCCCTATTGGCGATGGCGATCATGGAGCCAACATGGCCCGAGGCATGGCCGCTGTCATGGATAACCTCGATGGCAAAGAGTTCGCAAAACCGGCCGATGTATTCAAGGTTGTGTCCATGCAGCTGATTTCCAAAGTCGGCGGCGCCTCCGGACCGCTTTATGGATCCGCCTTTATGGGCATGATGAAAGCCCTGGCTGCCGGCCAGAGCCTCAATGACGTTTTGCAGGCCGGACTTGACATGATCCAGAAGCGTGGCAAAGCCGTCAAAGGCGAAAAGACCATGGTCGATGTGTGGAGCGAAGTCATTGAAGCCAATAAGGAAGGCAAGCTTTCCGAAGAGCTGATTCAGGAATTTGTCGACCGGACAAAGGATATGAAAGCGACCAAAGGCCGTGCCTCCTATGTCGGCGAGCGCTCGATTGGCCACATCGATCCGGGCAGTGCCTCTTCCGGACTGCTCTTTGATGCCATGCTGGAAGCAGGGATTAAAGAATGAACGAAAAAATCGGGATTATCGCCGTCTCCCACTCTGCAAAAATTGCCGAAGGTCTTCATGAGCTGATCGACCAGGTGGCCAAGGATGTACCGGCTGCTTATGCCGGCGGCCTGGAAGATGGCAGCATCGGCACCAGCTTTGACAAGATTTCCAAAGCGATCGAAGATCTCGATGCCGATGCCATCCTGGCCTTCTATGATCTTGGCAGTGCCAGGATGAACCTGGAAATGGCCCAGGAGATGGCCGACAAGAAAGTCATCGTGACCGATACCCCGCTGATTGAAGGCACCTATGCGGCAGCCGCTTTATTAGAAGCCGGTGTCGCCCTGGAAGATGTCCAGAAACAGCTGGCGGAAATCACCATCACCAAGTAAACCGGATCCAAAAGCCTTATATACACCAGCATGCGGCATTCATACGAACGGCTGCAAGCGGAAAAGGTAAACCCCGAAGTATACACAAACAAAAAAGCGGAACTGCCCATTATGAATCTGGGGAGGCTCCGCTTTTCGTCTTGTCTGAAATAATTTACAATCCCAGGAAAACCGAAAAATCAGAAAGAGAGAATTGTTCGCAAAGAAAGCGGCCTGCTTTGTTTACAAAACCGTTTTTGAGGTTTAACCAAAATCCTCGAAGATCTTAAGAAACGTTCTCTATGATCGATGCATGATGAAAAAAAGAAGACGCGGCATCATCCTGGCTGCCGGCATTGGCCTGGCAGTACTGGGCAGTGCCATTGGATCAATACGGATCTGGAGTGAAATTCAAAGGAGCGGATGGATGAACGAGCAGAAAAACTTAATGCCAGCTGATCGGCTGCCGTATCTTTTCCAGTTTGACTTGCCATGGAAAGATGAAGTCTATGGGGATGGAACAATGGAGCAGACAGGCTGCGGACCGACATCGCTGGCCATGGCCCTGGGCGGACTTCTTAGTCAGAATTTTTCGCCCAAAGAAATCGCGGATTATGCGCAGGCCAATGGCTATTATGTCGATGGAGCCGGTACGGCCTGGGCTTTTTTTACCGATTTTCCCCAGCTGTATGGTATCCCGGTCTGGCAAAGTGCAGCCGATGAAAACCTGGTCCAGCAGGAACTGGATGCTGGCAATGTCCTGATTCTTTCGATGGGACCGGGCGATTTTACAACCAGCGGCCATATTATCTGTGCGCAAAGTGGTGATGAGCCGGGAAGCCTGAATGTTCATGACCCCAACTCAAAGAATAATTCGCGAAAATGGCCCATTTCTACAGTTCTGGCCCAGGCCCGGGCGATATTTGTCCTGCAAAATCCTCCCCAGTAATACTGGGTAATATGCATGGATCAGCGGCTCTTTAGCAGCCGCTTTTTTTCGGCTTAAAAACCGGAAGTTTCAAAATCCTGAACACTCTGGATTGTGTTTTGGATCCCAATCCGCAAAAAGCTCTGTTCCAGAAGGGTCTGGAGCAGAGCTTTTAAAATCAGATATGCAATCAGTTAGTTAAAGCGGCGGAAACCGTAGCGGTACTGGTCGTTTCCAAATCCGAGAACCATGATAAAGATCGGATTGAGGAAGATCAGGCCTAAGGCAAACAGGAAGCCGTGTCCAAAAGCCATGGACATGTTGAACCACATGTCTGCCAGCAGCAAAGCCGAAGCGATGGAGAAAACCCAGGCGACAATGCGAAGCAGGAAAAACAGCCAGAAGCCGCCCATCCAGGAAAGCAGGCCGCCAATGATTGTGCATCCGGCCCACAGCCAGAAAAACGATTCGCGTCCTGAAATCTTGAAGCAGATATACAGGTTGTAAAATGGAATAATCGCTTTCCAGCCTTCCTGGCCGGCTTTGGTGAAGACCTGGTAAAGCCCGATGGCTAAAACGACATACCAGAGAAAACCAGCCCAGCCATAGAAATTATTCCAGGGAAGCGAAGTATAGATATTTGCGGTTTGGAACATAATCATCATCCTTTCAAGATTGTTTCAGGTGTTTCTGTTTTTATTCTAGCAAGCATGGCCAGAGGCGGGCGGCATCGCAACCGGTTTTATCTATCGCCTTTAAGCCCAAGGCCTGGCTTGCCGGAAACTAAAAACAGATCCTTAGCCAAAAGCATTGTAGCTTTCAGGGGTAAACAAATTCTTAACAAAATGAAACGTTGAGCCAAAAGATTTCCGGACAGTCTTTAAAGGATAAAGGCAGCCAAAACCGGAAGAGCCAGACAAGAGATGGCTGAAGCAATCAGAGTTCTGGAAGAAAAGATACAAAAGAAATGAAGTGTACCCCATGTCAAGGACAAAAAAGAGATAGATTCAAAGATGTTGCA
>Belle_p2__coassemble_1427_pt1 | contig 33690 bp, 29 predicted proteins | sample Belle_p2__metabat2_high_PE_032 | metagenome-assembled genome bin Belle_p2 | reverse complement strand
GTCAGGCGGTATATCCAGGATCAGGACATTCGCTGAGCCCGCACGTATCTTTCAGAGCTGGAGCGGGCGGCCATTCATCCCCGACTGAACGGGGAGCAAGGCTCATAATGAATTCTTTCAGGCTCGTGCTCTGCCCATTCAGTCGGGGTCTTCTGGCCAGAGGATAAAGCGAATCAGTTTTGCAGGTTAACCTGCAGTTCGCGAATAACCGGAATGGCTTTGACGCTTGCTGCATCAAGATCTTCCTTGAGCAGATCCACGGCGTTAAGCGACTGGTTGTAATATGTCGTGTAATAGAAGCGCAAAGTTTTCGTATTGGCACCGCACGTGTACTGCGTCACTTCATATTCGCCGCGCTTGTTGTTATCGGCCCCTCTTGGCTGGCCGACACCTTGCAGGATATGGAAGAACTGGCTGACGTTGGCTTCTTCGGTATCCGGGCAGACGCTGTTGAGCCGGAAGAAAGCTGCCCGGACAAAGCGGGAGATTGAATCAAGGCCGCCTGGCAGGCCGGCACTTCCCATTCCGGCACCCATATTGACAAAATCCGGCATATCCGGAGCAAAGCGGGAAGAATCATAGTTTTCGATATGGTTGGAAATATTGCAGTAGAAATTCAGGTTATAGCAATGGAACGGGAATGGCGGCTCATTAGCCAGAACGTCGTATGGATCATCGTATACATGCAGTCCATTAACGGTCTGTTCAATAACGATCGATTTATTCGCGTCGCTGACCATCCAGTGCAAAGGACTTGGAGCCAGGTCGGCTGAGAATCCTTCATCGGTGATGTTCAGGTTTTTGAATGCTTCTTTTGCCTGGTCGACAGTGCTGCACTTGCCCAGGATGTAGGGAACCAGTTCAAAAGAGGCAATATTTGTTTTGCCTTCCTGGACTGGGTTATAACGGCAGCTTTTCCAGAAAGCCAGGCCGGCCATACCCAGGCCCATTTCATTGATTCCTTCAAAATAAAGCGGATATCCGCCCTGAACCATACCCATGCCGATCATCGCGTAATGCGCGGGAATACTTTGTTCATGGCGAAGCTTGAATTCATAATTTCTTGGCGTAATGACCACAGAAATCGGGTAGTCGATTTCAAGGTCCAGGTTACGGCCAAAGTAATGGCTGTTTCCATTTTTCAGTGAAAGACCTGTACACATAATAGTTATCCTTCCTGATGAAGAACCAGTCTATCAAGGACTGCCCTTCATTCGCAATTCTAATCCAATTATACCTTTGCGCTTTTTTGGGAGATGCTCCTTTGACCATCTGGCAGGCTTTGTGTTTCCAGGTTTCCAGAATTCGAAGCGCCATAAACCCGTTTCTCGTACCTGGCATTCCTCTCTTTTATTTTTCAGCTAAACAAAGAATCATCTCGGATAAGATGGTCAGTCGCGAAAAAAGCGAAGATGCCTGAACACCTTCGCTTAAAAAACTTGTTGAAATTCCCTGCAGCCAATTACTGGTCTGACAGTTTTAAAGGACCAGAATTTTCTGGATTCCAGATCAGCTGCCGGCTCAGTGCCAGTCTAAAGCTTCTGGCCGCAGCTGGGGCAGAACTTAGCGCCGGCAGAGACTTTATTGCCACAGTTGGGACAGAAGCGCTCGGCGGGTCTTGGTGTTCCATCATTGGGGCAGAATTTGCCGGTATTTTCGCTGCGGCAAACCGGGCAGATCCAGCTGCCCGCTGCTGCAGCAGAAGGAGAAGCAGGTTCCTCTTTGCGACTCTGGTCTGCTGCCATTTTGGCTTTGAGCAGATCATTGGCATTCATGTTTGAACCAGCCATATTCATGCCCATAAAACCATTGACGGCACCGCCTGCATTGGAAGCAGCCGACTGCATAGCCTGGTTTTGAGCATTGATCATGGAACCAATCGCCATATCAGTATTAGAAAGAGTTTTGGCATTTTCCAGCTCCATCACCCGCTTCGAATCGGCAGGCGAAAGTTCCGGGGTCAGGGCAACTTTGACCAGCTCAATGCCACGGCTCTCCATCCATTCTTTGCCCAGTGCTTCATTTAATGCATTGGCCAGATCTTCATCATGCAGGTAGATATCCTGGTAGCCATTGAAACACAGCGGAGCGATTTTAGCCAGGGCTGCCTGAATCTTTGGAATCATTTCCATGCGCAGCTGTTCCGTGATTTCATCCTTGCGGTATTTCCGGTCGGGATCCATAATCAGATTTTCATAGAAAGTGACTGGATTGGAAATCCGGAACGTATAGTAGCCATGGACGCCCATCAATAAGCGGGTGTTGAGATAGTTGTCGATAAATGGAATCCGGCCGGCACCAACCGGGTTTTCGGTAATCTCCTTGAGGTTGATATAAACCAGGTTCATGGTGTTGGGGGATTTGCCGCCAAAACTGAAGCGGTCTTTCACCATTTTCCAGACATTGTTCCACTCACGCATGCCCCCGGTTAAAAGCGAGGGCTCAAGATTTGTATCGTAAATGTACTGTCCGGTATTTTTTTCCGAATCTGCAATTACGAAATCATGGACTTTTCCATTTTCAATCAGCAGGGCTGCCTGGTTGATTCCGACATTAAATACGGAACCATCGGTAATAACTCTCGGGGATTCCTTCCTGGACTGTCCCTTAACGGTGGCTGGCATGGCCAGCACATCATTGGACAGATTTTCGCAGGTCAGGATTTCCTTTGGCTGATCCGCATACGCCGAGCGGGCGGCATCAAGTCCCCATTTAATAATTCCCATAAATTTTCCTCCAGAACGATCCGGCAGGACTGCCGGTGAATGCATTCAATATATCATAGAGACAAAGCAAAAACTGTTATGTCAAGATTATTCTTTCTTAGGGTTTTTGAAGATTTCCCTTTTCGAATTCGAAAGATTTCTCAATTTATGGGGCATTGATCAGGATGGCTTCGCTCTTTGGGATGGCTCATTGTTTCTTTCTCTTCTGTTCCCTGTTTTTTTGTAAGGATTCTTCTTATTCCGTCTGTGTCTGCTTCTGCCATCCACAGGCCGAATATTTTTGGGACGATAATTCAAATGTTCATAATTATAAAGTCATATCAGAGACAGATTCTAATAAACAGAAGTATAAATTAATTGTGCACAAGATCTTTTAGACCAATAGAAAGAAGAGTCAGTAATTACTGAAGATAAATTTGAAAAGAGGAAACAGTTTATGGCTATTGTCAATGCCAGTAATGATGAAGAACCAGCCCGGATACTGAAAATGCTTCCGATGGCCCGCCGCGAACTGACCCGGGCACGAAATGCAATTGAAAACAACATGCGCAAGCGCGGAAGGGCGATGTATATGACACCGCTGGAAGCCAAATGCCTGGCCATGGCCAGAAAGACCCTGCAGGACAGGAAAGATCTTCTGGACGAGGCTGGGATTGATTACCCGCTTAACAGTTCAGAGAGGAAAAAAGAAAGCCTGGAACAGCGCCTGAATGATCTTGAATCGTTCACTTTTCACATCGAACAGAAAAACGGAATGTCTACCAGCTGGATGTGGACCTTTAATGCCGACCAGGTGATGCTGCAAATCTATCATGACAAACCGGAAGATCCGGGAAATTTGAAATGGGTTCTGGAAAGCATGAATAAAAGCCAGTTTCTTCAGGCCTTGTGCGACCTGGACCTGGCGGACTGGAATTACCGGTTTGCCAAAAATCTGCCTGGTCGCCAGCATGAAGATTCAGTCAGCTGGCTGGTTGGCATGGTCTTTTCAAAAGGAAGGCGAAAGAAGATGATTATTGAAGGGCATGATTCTTTCCCCTGCAATTTTGAGGATCTGCGGCGTCTGGCTGCTGTCCGATGAAACGGCTGCAGAAAGATCTGGAATGGGCGGCCCTTGATCAAAGTCCTGGCCAGATTCTTCAAGCTGGCAGGAGTGCATCAGATCTCTTCTTTTTTGGAATACATTCATAGGACAGTCAGGCTGATCAAGAACGATGAAAAGAACAAAGTTATAAAACGACGAAAACAGGATGAATAGTTCATCCTGTTTTTACAAGTGTCCTGATTGCAGTTTTTGCCTCAGGCAACAACTGCTGGCTCTGCAGCATCTGTGTTCTGCTTGGGCTGTGCAGCTTTTCTGGTTTTCCGCTTTCGCGACGAAGAAAGGTAGAGCTCCATTTCGTTTTCTACTTTTTTGCTGATCAGCCGCACCATCGATGAGGCATCGTGACGGGAGAAGAAATCGTTTAGTGCTTTTCGATACGTCTCCTGATCGGATGCCCGGAAGATGATCGGCGGATACCCGTTCTGCATTAGTTCCAGATTCAGCAGGACCCTGGCAGTCCGTCCGTTTCCGTCTTCAAAGGGGTGAATTCCCTGAAACTCTAAATAGAACCTGGTAATTCGCTCAATTGGGTGCATCACTTTTTTTCGCTGCGTATTTATATTCAATAAGTCATTGACTCTTGGCTCAATCAGATCAAGGTAGACAGGACTCGACTCTGCCCCCTTGAGTCTGACTTTGACCCGACGATATTTCCCTTTCGTTAAAGGCTGGTCCATGAGGATCAGAGAATGGATATTGCGGATCACATTCTGGGAAAGCGGTTTTCTGTCTTCTGCGCAAACCATTGCGTAGTTCATCGCATCCAGACAGCCAACCACTGCCATATGTTCAGCTAGCGGATGGCCCGGGACTACTTTTCCGGCAAGAACTTCATCTACCTCTTTCTGGTTCAGCGTGTTGCCCTCCATCGCTGAACTGTTGCAGGTGAACTGATGCAGGAATGTGTAATCCTGTTCTCTTTTAAGCTGGCCAGATGGCCCTGGTGTCTCATTTAGCATACCTTTTAGAAAATCCAGTCGTGTAAAGTCATTGTACTTTCTTGGATCAGAAACTTTCGCTCTACGGACCCGCTCATCACGGGGTTTTTCCGTTGTATCCGGAATTAAATAACGCCGCCCTTGCTGAATGATGCCCCTGATTCTTCCCTGTGAACAGAGAAATCGGACACGACGATCAGAAATTCCCCACTTCCGTGAAGCCTCCAGAACCGTCATGTATTTCATCGGCATCAGACCTTCCTAATTGGCAATTTCATTATAAGTGAAATAAATGGGTTTATCGGAACCAATGACCGCCCGATTTGGGAACGGTTATGGTTTTTATTCCTGTATTATTCCGATACTGATTTTGTCAGATCCGGATACTCCTGTTCAACTTCTTCCATCGTCGGCAGACGATGCCCGACAAGCAGGGGTTTTGGCAGGTGGCAATAACCCAGCGGGTTTTTGTCCAGGTATTTCTGGTGATATTCTTCAGCCGGGCAATAATTCATCAGATCCCGGACTTCAATCTGGATGGGTTTGGCATAGTGCTTCTGAAGATCAAAAAGCATTTCATTGGCAATCTGCTTATCCTTTTCGCTGGTTACGTAAATGCCGGTCCGGTAGTTGATTCCTTCATCATTTCCCTGCCGGTTCTTGCTGGTTGGATCAACAGCCGCAAAATAAGCCGCCAGAATCTGAGGCAGTTTGATCGTGTCGGGATATTCGATTTTCACGGCTTCCGCATGGCCGCTTCCTGCACAGACTTGCTGGTAGCTTGTTCTGGAAGAATTCCCGTTGACATAGCCGGTTTCCGTCTTGATTCCTTCATTTTCAAACTGATCGAAAAACTTCTGGAGACCCCAGAAGCATCCGCCAGCGAGGATAATACTGTTCATAATATTCACCTCTGCACTTTCTTATACTTTCTATTGTCATGGCAGACCGGTCAAATGAGGGCTGGAATGACTGAAAGAGCTGAGGATTGTCTCCGGATTCTTTGAAGCGAATAATCTTTTTCAGATTTTAAAATAAAAAACGCGAAAACCCTGCTCTTATAGACTCAAAATCTGTTCAACAGGCGCCTGTAAAAGGCCGGAAAAAACTGCAGCCGTTTCTGGCTGCAGGATACTGAAACTTCTGGCTTTTATTCAGGCTGATTTTCCAAACGGATCCGGAAGATCCTGGTCGTATCCCCTTTGGCCAGTCAGATTTGAATTCTCCTGTTCAAGCTCCAATAAATTGAGCTTGATCTGTACATCCGGGGTATAATTTCCAACATGGCCATCGGCCTGGATAACGCGATGACAGGGAATAAGGATGGGAATGGGATTTTTGCCCACTGCCGTTCCTGCTGCCTGGGCAGAGATTCGGGCTGTACCGCGTTTTTGGGCTGCCCGTCTGGCCAGCTGTCCATAGGAAATGGTCTGGCCATAAGGAATTTCCTGGATCAGGGCCCAGATATCTTTCTGGAAACCTGTTCCCTGCAGGCTTAATCTGGGAAGCGGACCCGTGTCTTCATGCGAAAAATAACGGGCAAGCCATTGCCTTGTCTGGTCGATATAGACTTGCGCCTTAGTGCTGGCCTGAGTATCTGATCCGGCAGTGCTCTGGCTAAGATCCGGACTCTGTGCACAACCGGCAAATTCAATTCGCATCAGGCCGTTATCACTGGCAGCAATTCGCAGTTCGCCCACTGGGGAGTAAAAACGGCCGATAGCCAGTCCCTGATTTACTTCTCGTTTTTTCAATACGCAAATCCTTTCTTTTTCAAAATTTGATCATTTTAAATCTTGATGGTCTTCTTCCCTGCTCTTGTGCTTCTGGTCATAGTAGTCTTCCAGGTTTGTATAGATCCGGCCGTCTATCCTGGCTTCGAGATAGATCTCTTTGAAGGAGCGTTTTGCTTCCGGGCCAAAAATTATGGTTGAGCGCTGGAACAGGGAGTCATAGACAATACGGCCATTGTAAGGCAGAAGAATAATCCGGACTAAAACTGGCAGTTCATCTTTATAAACCAAATCTTCCTATTCGCTTTGCAGTCCCGAAACGCAGAAGACATTGTTATCCGGACCGATCAGCATGGCGCCTTTTTTCAGGATGCGTTCAAGAATATAGTTTTCGGGCCTTGCCTTTCTCCATTTCGAAATAATCTCCCGATCTTCCGGATCGAGATGATCCGGATTTTCCCGGAGACAGGCATCCATTTCTTCATCAGCATGGTCCCAGAGGTATTCGGTCACTTTAGCCATCTGCTCGACATCAATACTTTCATCGGTCCGTAAATCCTTCTGGCCAACGGTCAGGTAGTGCCTGGAACCAACAAACTGGGCCAGCGAGCGCAGCAGCCTGTAAAAATGCTTTTCTTCTTCCTGTGATAAATGCACAGTCATTTCCTTCTGATTACTGAAACAGCTTCGTGGTCCAATACGAAGTTCTCAGATCCGCCATCCAGTCCGTGAAAGCCAGCAGGCTGCCGGAGCGCAAAAATCTGTCTTTCCAGCTAATCTCTGCAAGCCTTCTGTTCAGATTCTTCTTCTGTAAACAGTACAGGATACCCGCAGCGTTTAATTTTTTTGCACGCTTCATATCTACCCCATGGCACTGGCGATCGATCGCCCAGGCAAGCCGCAGCTCATCCATTTAGCATCTGGCAGACATGGCTGGCAAAATAAGCCAAACATCCAGGTAAACACCAGGAATCAAAGTTTTCAGGAACAGGAAAAAACAGGGAAAATCAGTTTTCCCTGTTGTTGCATCTGTTTTTCAAAGTCTGACTTGGCTTGAACTTTGGCAGTTTGGTCGATGGAATTTCCATCTTTTCTTTCGTGACCGGGTTGATGCCCATCCGGCTTTTCCGGTCGAAAATAATGAATTTACCAAAACCGGTAATTTCAACGGTTCCTTCAGAGATTAAAGCCTGGGCCATCTCTTCGAACAGAGTATTGACGATCTCGGCCGCATCTTTTTTCTTCATGTGGTATTGAGAATACAGTGTTTCAGTGAGGGAATCCTTGTTTACATATTTCGGCATGTTAAAACTCCTTTTTTAAATCTCTTAACATCAAATCGCTGGCGCAGTTTTTCGGTTCTTTTCCTTCATAAAGAATCTGGTAGACTTCTTCGCAGATCGGCATGTCGATGTTTTCCTTTTTAGCCAGGTCATGAACAACCTTGGCGGTACGGATCCCTTCGACCGTTTTGGTGTTTGTTTCCAGAAAGTGATGGACGTCATTTTCCTGGCCAATCTGTTTTCCGGCCTGGAAATTGCGGGAATTTTCCGAAGAACAGGTCACGATCAGATCGCCTACCCCGGTAAGACCAACGAAGGTCTTTGGCTTGCCGCCAAAGTGGGTGCCAAAACGGATCATTTCCTGCAGGCCGCGGGTAATCAATGCAGCTCTGGTATTGTCCTTGTAGCCAAGTCCATTAATAATGCCGCTGGCGATGGCCATGACGTTTTTGACCGCAGCACCCAGTTCGCTTCCAACTTCGTCGGTACCGGTATAGATGCGCAGATAGCCGTTGGAGAACAGTTTCTGAACGGTCTGGGCATCTTTTTCATTGAGGGAAACCGCATCGATAGAAGTCAGCTGCCGTTCCACGACTTCTTCGGCATGACTGGGCCCGATCAGGGAAACGACCGAGGAAAGCTTGTCCCTGGGCACAACGCGCCGGATAACATCGCTCAGTCTTTCGTCCGTTTTCGGGTTAAAGCCTTTGGCGACATTGACAAAAATCGCCGGATGATCCAGGAAAGAAGCCGTTTTGGCCGCTACGCTTTCGATTGCTGCAGAAGGTACGGCAAGCAATACAATATCAGCATCACGCACCTGGCTAAAGTCACTGGTTGCCTTCAGGTCTGGATTGAGCTCTGTATGCGGAAAATACTTCGAATTTTTATGGTTTTCATTGATGTCTCTGATTTCGTTTTCATCGACCCCAATTAAAGCGACCGGCTGCCCGTTGTCCGCAAGAACCTGGGCAAGGGCGGTTCCCCAGCTGCCGCTTCCAATAACTGCTGTTTTCATAGGCTAACGCTTTCTAGCATTGATGACAATCGGCGTACCGATAAATCCAAATGCATCTCTGAGCTTGTTTTCCAGATACCGTTTATAGGAGAAATGGAACAGCTCCGGCTCGTTGACAAAAATCAGGATCGTTGGGGGAGCCACTGCGACCTGGCTGGCATAGTAAATCCGCAGCTGCTTGCCGTTGTGGGGCTTGGGCGGATTCATCATCTGGGCGTCCATGATGACATCATTGAGGACATTGGTCGGCACGCGCATCGTGCAGGCTTCATGTACCTGGTCGATCAGCGGGATCAGCCCGCCGACTTTTGCGCCGGTCAAAGCCGAGACAAAGGCAATCGGTGCATAAGAGAGATACTTGAATTCTTCGCGGATCTTCTTTGTGATTTCATTCATGGTTTTGTCATCTTTTTCTACCGCATCCCATTTGTTGTAGACAATGATGACTCCCTTGCCGGCATCATGAGCCAGCCCGGCAACATGCTTATCCTGTTCGCGGATTCCTTTTTCGCCATCAATCAGAAACAGGACCACATCCGCCCTGTTAATGGCTGACACAGCCCGCAAAACCGAGTATTTTTCAACATTTTCATAGATTTTGCCGCGCTTGCGCATGCCTGCGGTATCGATGATGACATAATCACGGCCGTCATAGCGAAACGGTGTATCGACCGCATCGCGGGTTGTTCCTTCGACGTTGGAGACAATCGCCCGGTCTTCCTTGAGAATGGCATTGACCAGCGAGCTTTTGCCGACATTTGGCCGGCCAATAACGCAAAACGTCGTCATGCCCTCGTAAGATTTGAGCTTTTTATCCGGCAGAAGCCTGACAACCTCGTCCAGGACTTCAGCTACCCCGGTTCCATGTTCAGCCGACATGGGGAGCGGGTCCCCTGCACCGAGCTGGTAGAAATCATAAATACCCATGCGCTGGGTTTCATTGTCTGCTTTGTTGACGGCCAGAACGATCGGCTTTTTCGAGCGGTTGAGCTTGCGGGCGATGGCGATATCGTCGCTGGTCACGCCTTCCTGGGCACTGACCAGAAAGAGGATGACATCGGCTTCTTCGATGGCGATATCGACCTGCATGCCGATTTCATCCGCGAAATCCTGATTGTCAATCTGGATTCCGCCGGTGTCGATCAGGTAAAACTCCTGAGTCAGCCATTCGGCCATCCCGTAAATCCGGTCCCGGGTTACACCAGGCATGTCGTCCACAATGCTTTTGCGTTCCCCGATAATCCGGTTAAAAACTGTAGATTTGCCGACATTTGGGCGGCCTACTACAGCAACTGTTCCTTTAATCATTGCCAGCCTCCTTTAAGGCCTGATTGAGGATCTCTTCAATACGCTTTACTGTCTGGTCAAAATCCATATTGCTTGAGTCAACAACCACGGCATTTTCAGAAATTCTTAGCGGATCGCTTTCGCGTGTCCGGTCTGCAAGATCCCTTGCTTCAATGGCAGCCAGAACCTGCTCAAAAGGCAGATGAATTCCTTTTTCTTCATCCTGCAGCATGCGCCGCATCGCCCTGGCTTTGGGGGATGCATCCAGGTAGATTTTGACTTCTGCACCCGGCAAAACGACATCACAGATATCCCGGCCATCCAGGATGAAGCCTTTGCGCGAAGCAATCTGCTGCTGAATTGCCACCAGCTTTTTTCGCACCGAAGGCAGGGCCGAATACTGTGAAGCCAGTTTTGAGATTTCTGGCTGCCGGATCTGGCTGGTCACATTGTCTTTGTTAATAAAGACCTGGTCGCCTTCCACATCCAGGGTGATCTGCTCCAGGGCTTTGGTCAGCGCCTGGCCTTCCTGGGGGGCAATTCCTTCCTGGTGCAGTGCCAGCGCAATAGCCCGGTACATTGCCCCGGTATCGAGGTGATGCAGATGGTATTTGCGGGCGATTTCTTTTGCGACGCTGCTTTTGCCTGCTCCGCTTGGTCCGTCAAGAGCTACATTAAATGATTTCATGAAAGCAGCCCCAGCTGACTCATCCAGAAAACAGTCAGAATGATCAGAATAACCAGAATCACGCAGCACACCAGCATGATGATGGTCGCCACTTTGCTGGTGGAAGATTTTTCAGGTGATGAATCCCTGCCATTGCCGGGCTGCGGCTTCCTGCTTTTGCGTCCGGCTTTTTTTGAGCCAAAGTAGTCCTCATCCGACATAGCGGCCTCTGAATTCAGATTGGGCAGATCTGCGGCGGAAATTTCCTGGGGCGATAAGGCAGCGGCAGAGCGGCTTCCCTGGAACTCCTGCTGGCGCATGGAGGCAGCAGGAATCTGGGCCGTTTCAAACAGCTCATCGAGCTGATCGATGTTATTTCTGGTACGCCCGGTATTTTTCGAGCGGGCCTTTCTGGCATTGCGGTTCTTTTTGCTGCGGCCTTTTCCTCCAGCCTCTTTTGCACTGGAGTATGTCTGTTCGACCTGCACCACTTCTTCAAAGGAAGCTTTTTGCGGAGTGAACAGGTCGAGATAATCCGGATCGACACTTTCATCAGCCTGCATGGAAAAATTCTCCGTGTCAGCGCTGGATGAGGCTTTCAAAGAATCCGTATTCTTTGCCTGGGCAGGCTTTTCAGGCATGGTTATGGCAGGCTTTTTAGCCGGTGATGGACTTGTTTTTGAAGCAGCTGAGACAATGGCGGAAAGATCAGAACCGTACAGATTGCGGGTCGTTCCCCCGGCATCCTCATTCTGCTCCATCTTTTCAATATAATCTGAGCGGCGGGCATCAGCCTTTTGCCCATAGGAAAGATCATGCAGAATCTGCAGCTGGGTATCTTCCGTAACCAGATCTCCATTGTCCATGTTGTACTGTTTGACTTCACCAAGAAGATCTTCCAGAACCGGATTGTTCGGGTTTGAATCTTCGCTGCCTGGCGTTTTGCTTCGGGCTTCGCTGCGAAGATCCGGAGCAGCCATCCGGGAGGGGCGGCCGGGTCTGATCGAGGCAGACGCCTGTTCAGACTCAAGCTCAATGGACTGGCGCAGATCTCTGTACTTATCTTTTCGAGACAGTTTTGTCATGCATTTCCTCCTTGAACACTGGAACCATTATAACAAATTTCCAGAGATAGGATACTTTTTTCACCTTTACTTAAAGGCTTTTTAATAATTGCATAAAAAAAGCCGCAGAGCGGCTTTTAAATCAGGATTTAGCGCGGCCGGAGTATTTTCCATCCGCTGTGGAGACAACGATCATTTCGCCTTCGTTGATGAACAGAGGCACTTTCAGTTCAAGGCCGGTTTCAAGCTTGGCATTTTTCTGGGCTGCAGAAGTGGTATCGCCTTTAACGGCCGGTTCACACTCAACAACCTGCAGAGTCGCTTTATCCGGAAGCGAAACGCCGATGATTTCGCCTTCATAGCTGGTGATGTTGACATTGTCGTTTGGCTTAACGAACTTGCGTTCCCATTCCAGGCGCGCTGTCGGGATTTCAACCTGTTCGTAAGTTTCATTGTCCATGAAAACCATGGCATCGTCAGTATCATACAGATACTGCATTTCACGCTTGTCAATCATGGCCGGTTCAACTTTTTCACCGCCGCCCCAGGAAAGCTCAACGTTGCTGCCGGTACGCAGGTTGCGGACTTTTGCTTTGACAACCATGGCACTGCGTGCGGTTTTGTTTTGCAGAGTATCAAGAACGACGTAGATATCGCCGTCTACATTGATGGTCTGACCTGGTTTTAAATCATTGGAACTGATCATATTTATCTGGACTCCTTGCTTGATGATATCTTTAAATGCGTAACGAATTCATTGTAAGGAATTTGAACATCCTGTCAACCGATACAGCTTTAGGCATCGCAAAAACGGCCAGCCTCCTTACACTGTAAGGCAAAAAGGCCAAAGGGATGGCCATTACGCATTCTTTTTGAGAGCGACATACTGATCCATGGCTGCGGCTGCTTTTTTGCCGGCGCCCATGGCCGAAATTACCGTTGCTGCCCCTGTTACGGCATCACCGCCGGCAAAGACGCCGTCGCGGGTTGTCATTTCGTTTTCATCAACGATCAGGCAGCCTTTGCGGTTGGTATCGAGGCCTTCAGTAGTCTGGCGGATCAGCGGGTTTGGCGAAGTACCGATGGCCATGATCATGCAGTCGGCATCCATGATGAAGTTGCTGCCTTCTTTGGCAATTGGTCTGCGTCTGCCGCTGGCATCCGGTTCGCCCAGTTCCATCTGAATGCATTCTACCGCTTTTACACAGCCGTTTTCATCGGCATGCACAGCCACCGGATTGTTGAGCAGATCGAAAATGATGCCCTCTTCCATGGCATGCTCGACTTCTTCCTTACGGGCCGGCAGCTCTTCGAGCGAGCGGCGGTAAACGATATGGACTTCTGAACCAAGCCGTCTTGCACAGCGGGCCGCATCCATGGCGACGTTTCCGCCGCCGACAACGACCGTCTTTTTCGGATGCTGAATCGGGGTCGGCGAATCTTCTTTGTAGGCTTTCATCAGGTTAAAGCGGGTCAGGAATTCATTGGCAGAATAAACACCCTTGAGCTCTTCGCCCGGCATGTTCATGAAGTTGGGCAGGCCGGCGCCGCTGCCGACAAAAATCGCTTCGTAGCCTTCATCTTTGAGCTCGTCAATCGTGCCGGAACGGCCAACGACATAGTCGGTCACAAATTCAACGCCCAGATCCTTGAGCTTGCTGATTTCAGCCTGGACAATGGCTTTTGGCAGACGGAATTCCGGAATGCCATACATCAAAACACCACCCGGCGTATGCAAAGCTTCAAAAACCGTCACGTCATAACCAAGCTTGGCCAGATCGCCCGCTGCGGTCAGTCCAGCCGGACCCGCACCAACGACAGCCATTTTGTGGCCGTTGCGTTCCGGTGCTTTTAATGGCGCAGCTCCCTGTTCGCGCATGTAGTCGGCCACAAAACGCTCCAGGCGGCCGATGGCTACCGGTTCGCCCTTGATTCCGCGCACGCACTTGCTTTCGCACTGGCTTTCCTGCGGGCAGACACGGCCGCAGATGGCCGGCAGGGCACTGGTCAGGGAAATGATTTCATAGGCGCCTTCAAAATCGCCTTCAGCGACTCTGGCGATAAAATCCGGAATATGAATGTTGACCGGGCAGCCGGAAACGCAGGGCTTGTTGCGGCAGTTCAGGCAGCGCTTTGCTTCATCGATTGCCATTTCCGGGGTATAGCCAAGGGTTACTTCTTCAACATTGGTAATGCGGACATCCGGTTCCTGGGAAGGCATCGGATTTTTATCCATTCTCATGTTTGGCATGATTATTCAGCCTCCTTTTTATTCAGCAGGTTGCACGCTTCATCATAGTCGTGGCGCTCTTTGTCAGAGTACTGGCGGTTGCGGGACATGGCTGCATCGAAATCGACGAGATGGCCGTCAAAATCCGGTCCATCAACACAGGCAAACTTCATCTGGCCATCAACCATCAAGCGGCAGCCGCCGCACATGCCGGTGCCGTCAATCATGATCGGGTTCATGGAGACAACGGTCGGAATGTCATATTTCTTTGTCAGCTCGCACACAAACTTCATCATGATCAGCGGTCCGATGGCGATGACTTTATCAATTTTCTGGCCGCTTTGAATGAGTTCTTCAAGCTTGCTGGTAACCAGGCCTTTTTCACCGGCGCTGCCATCATCGCTCATCAGGTAGTAATGATCGGAAACATCCTTGAATTCATCTTCCAGGATGACAAGATCCTTATTGCGGAAACCGGCAATGGTATCGACATGCTTGCCGGCTTCATGGAAAGCCTTGGCTGTAGGCAGCGCAATGGCACAGCCGACTCCTCCGCCAATGACTACCACATTTTCGCCTTCAATCTCGGAAGGCCGGCCAAGCGGTCCGACAAAATCAGCCAGCTCATCGCCTTCTTCAAATTCAGCCAGGCGGCGGGTGGTCGCACCGACAATCTGGTAAATAACGGTTACTGTTCCCTTTTCGGGATCAGCATTTGCAATGGTAAAAGGTACGCGTTCTCCATCCTCATCTGTACGCAGAATGATAAACTGTCCTGCTTTGGCGCGTCTTGCGGCATTGGGCGCTTCTACAGTAATTGAAACAACAGTCGGATTGAGTACTTTCTTTTCTACAATCTTAAACACTCGTTCATCCTCTTTTCTCTTTACAATTTAAAAGGTTGCCGATTAATTATATCGAAACATTTCCCGCAAATAATAGTCTGAATGGGTGAATTGTCGCAAACTATGGAACTCTGAGAGAAAAAGCAGGCGATCTGTACCAGAGTATCCCTGCCGTACACCGCTTTCTCCATATCCCAAGAAGAATCAGCCATGACACGCTGCTGCTGTATTTCTTTCGGAGTGGAAGAAAAGATCAATCTGTCAGGAAATAACAGTTACGGAAAAAGGAGGCAAAATCTGCCTCCGTTTTTCACTTTATTCAGGCGGCTGATAATGGTTACATCTGCTGGCATGCCTTAGTCTGTTCGATTGTATGGCAAGGCGGGGTTCTTGTATTTCAGCTAGCGAAACTGGCTGCATGAAAAGCGGGCAGCCATATTGGAGTGCAGAATCTGGCTAATCAGTCTTCCGGCTGCCTGCTCCAGCTCCTGCCGGCTTAAGCGGCCGGCAAGCCAGGCTTTATACAAATCCAGCCGGTCATTGGGGCGGCCTGGCATGATCAGGTCATTGCCGGCTTTTATCGCCAGGTCGTTGCGGGCCAGATCCTTTCCGGTCGCCAGCCAGTCGCTCATGACAAGCCCTTTGAATCCCCACTCACAGCGCAGGATATTATTGAGCAGGTTATAGTCATTGGCGGTATAAACGCCGTTGATCTTGTTGTAGCTGGTCATGACAGAGGCAGGATGAGCCTCCTTGATGCAGATCTCAAAAGGCCGCAGATAAATCTCCCGCAATGTCCGTTCGTCCGCCAGGCTGTCGGAATAAGTCCGTTCATCTTCCTGGCTGTTCGCGGCAAAATGCTTGATGACGGCATACGTTCCCGGCAGGCTTTCTGCGCCTTTAACCGCTGCCGCGGCCATTTTTCCGGAAAGCAGCGGATCTTCGGAATAGTATTCATAATTGCGGCCGCCCAGCGGATTGCGGTGGATATTCATCGCGGGGGCCAGCCAGTACGTAATCAGATATTCATTCATTTCCTCGCCGATTGCTTTTCCAACCTGCCAGCAAAGCTCGACATTCCAGCTCTGGGCCAGAGAGGAGGCACTGGGAAAAGCCGTACAGAACTGGTATTTTAAAACATCCTTATTGGGGTTGACTTTAAAAAGCCCTTTGATCAGACCGGGTAAAAATTCCATGAAGCTCATCGCAAATTCGCTGGTCTTCAGGCTGCCGTTTGGCCGGATGGCAAGTTCTCTGGACAGGCGAAGCCCCGCCGGCCCATCGGAAAGATTCACACCAAGGATCCCTTTGGAAAGCAGCCCGTCGGTTGTTTTGCCAATACAGGTCGGAGCCCCGACATTGCGCACATACAATGAAGAAAGAAACCCATCGCCAACACATAAGCGGATCAGGTCCTTTGTCGACAGGGTCGAAAGAATCTGCCGGACTTCCTGTTCAAATTCATCGTCTGCCGGCCGGTAGGCATCCACTCTGGTCTGGATCGCCGGCAGCATCAGGGTGGGCAGGTTGGGATGGGCCTGCCGGATATTTTCCAGGCTGTCCGTTTCTTTTTCATTCAAATTTGGGGCGTGAAGCTGCTGTATGGATTCCTGCAATTTCCACTGGCGCATAGTCTGCTCGACGATCTGCAAACCAGGATTGTACAAAATGGCAATATTCTGCAGATCCCGGCTGTTTTTGCCAAGCGCCATTTTAAAGCTGCCTGGTTCCAGGATCCATGCCGCTTTCTGTTCATCATAGCTGGCGCACTCTTTCAGGCTGAAGGCCAGTTCCAGTTCCTGGCTTTCTCCCGGATCGAGCAGATCGCTTTTTCCAAAGGCAGCCAGCCGCTTTTCTTCTTTTTCCAGCAGGCCCTCTCCTTTTGGCGGATAAACGTACAGCTGGACAACTTCTTTGGATGGAACATTTCCGGTATTGGTCACCGAGAGGGGAATACGAATCTGTTCCCCTTTAACAAGCGGGCTTTGCGCTTCGATTTTGAAATCGGAATAGCCAAGGCCAAAGCCAAAGGGATAGCGAACCGGTTTGTTAAAAGTATCAAAATAGCGGTAGCCTGCATAAATTCCTTCTTTGTAGCGGGCGATTTTCGGGTTGCCGGAAAGATAGGAAAATTCATCGCCAAAGGGAATGTCTTCATATTTGAGCACCCAGGTATCAGTCAGGCGGGCACTGGGCGAAATCTCGCCGCCAAGCAGTGCCCCGAACGCCCGACCCCCTTCTTCCCCCTGCTGGCCATAGTAAAACAGGCCGTCCGCTTTGATTTCATCCAGGATGGACAGGTCCATCTGGGAACCGGAATTGATCACCAGGATCAGCCTGGCATAGCCTTGGCGGGCAATTTTCAGGTTTTCAATTTCCCGCTCGCTCAGGTTGTATTCAAACTTGTCCAGTTTCTTGTCAGCTCCCTCGCCAGCCTGACGGGCGATGACATAAACGGCTGTGTCCGTATGCGAATCTTCAATATCCTGCGAAGTGATCTTGCGGCCATAAGGAAGCATCAGCGGGTCCTGCATAATATTGATCATATCCTGGACCTGCAGCACGCTGGTCTTTGCCCGCCTGGCAGCATATTCTTCCCTGACCTGTTCGTATTCTTTTTCATAATCATCCAGCCAGCTGGAGGTTGTAATGGTAAAGCCGCTTTGTTCCAGTCCTTCCAGGATCGTAATGGAATAGCGTTCGTTCACTTCCCCGGATCCAGTTCCGCCTTTGACTGTATGTGCAGCGCCGCCTCCATACAGGGCAATGGCGCCTGGAGTAAGCGGCAGGGTGTGATTCCGGTTTTCAAGCAGGACAATACTTTCCAATGCCGCTTTTAACGCCAGCTTTCGATGTTCAAGTTCCATCGGATCAGGCTGCCCGCCGATTTTGGCTCCAGTAACATATCTTTGATTTTTCATCCTTGCACCTGCTTTCCGCCAGACTTGCCTGGGTAAGAATCAGAAGTTCTTTTCCAGGCGGATTACAGCCATGCTGTATGACCTTCCTTAAAACAGTCTGGATATCTCTATCTTTTCTCTTTTCGTCCGCTTCTGTCCATCGATAACCGCTGCCGGCTAAAAAAATCCGCTCCCACACTGAAGGAGCGGATGGTACCTGCTTTGCATCCCAAACCGGCCCTGACCGTCTTTTTCAAGGCATTTCCTTTTTTCTTTATACCTTTGCGGTTCTGGGTCAGTCTGAAAGATCGGCCAGTTCAAAGAAGACCGGCGCCGGATTGCCCGGAATGCCAATATCATAATTGCGGTCATCCAGGAAATCGAGAAAAGCTGGCTCATCGTTTTTATCAGCCAGAGCTTTATAAAACAGGTCGATGGCCATCAAGGCTTTGTCCATCGCTTCCTGCCACAGATCAAAAACGGATTCATGCCGGATTTCACCGCTTGAAGGATGCTTCCATTCATCATGGAGCAGGTTGCCGATATCGACATTGTCTTCGCACACATTGGGAACGGAAAAGCCGGTCAGGATATGTTCCATGCCCAGCATCTTTTCCAATGGCTTTATCCAGGCTTTCTTGCGGTTTTTCGGATCCCGGAAAATCTGCTGGGCTCTTTTCCAGTCATCGAGCACTTCCTTGAATTCATGCGGCTCGATGGTTTCCTGAAAGATGGCCTGAATGGCCGGGCGGTAAATACGGGCAATTGCCCTGGCTACAGGCAGTTTGTCGGACAGACATTGTGTCGATGGATCATAAGTCGCAATCGTCTGCCCCTTTTTATACTGAAGCATGGCCGCATCAAGCAGGGCTTCATACTGATGGTGGCTCCAGGCGGATTTTCCTTTGCAGTTGCCGGTGCGGTAGTAAATAAGCGGATGAAAAGTGGAATCCATTGCCCAATGGCAAAGATGCCCGACAGTATAGGCAATCATGTCTTCACGGATTGCCGCGTTTTTTTCATGACGGATGGAATTGAGCGCGCTGGCATAAAAATCGTTGACGTGCTCTTCATGAAAAAGCGTTCCGTATTTGCGCAGACGGGTCGGAATCAGCAGCTTGGAAGGAACAGAATGGTGGAAAAACAGAAAATCCGGTCCCTGTCCGCCGGTGATCACCAGTTTTTGGCGGGCATTGAGTGCCGGGTTGTCCAGCGCTTTTAAAACATCTTCTGTAAACAGGGTATGCGTAATTAAATTTGGCATTTTCTCATTCCTCCAGTTTCTTTTTCAGTCCCAGAAACAGCTCGCGCTCAGCGTACGTATCCATCGAACAGTAATCGCAGATGCGCTGGGCGATCGTTTCCTTTTCCAGGCTGTCATTGCTGGCATCCGCCTGCCGATAGGCAAAGACGGCTTCCATGCCGTTATGGACATTCAGCTGGGAATAGCCATCCAGCCTGGATAAAAGCGGCAGCAGGGTTTTGAGCGAGCTGCGCCCCCGCTGGCGGATATCGTAGAACGATCCGTTTTCAAAGGGGATCTGCAAATCGACCATGCGCTCGCAAAGCGCTTCAAGCGGCTTTCTTTTATCTTCTAACTGGTCAGCCAGCTGCATCAGGCGCAGCTTTTCCGCGCCTTCCATATTAAAGACCATTATGCTTCCTTTTTCGGGAATCTCTTCGAGCAGATGATCAATGAAATCTTTCCGGCAGTCCCCGGTCGAGAAGAATACTGAATGCTCAAGGCGGCCGTCTTCATGCTCAATGTGGATAGAATACTGGAAGCACAAAACGTCAAAGGCTTTCATTCCCGGATAAGGAGCCAGTGCAAAGGTATCCCATTCAAAGTCGAGGTAGGTAATCGGCCAGACCAGCTGCTTCATCCATTTCTCAATAGCGGACCGGTCCAGAAAAAGGCCGTCATGGCGGTCAGCCATAATCTGCGCATACTGCAGCGGGGCGCCATCGAGATGCAGGGCATCGACCTGGCCTAAACGCTCAATTCCCTCCTGTTCCAGTTCGCTGCGGCAGCTTGAGCTGGAAAGAAACGCACTGGCATTATCTGCAAGCCTGTCTTCATGGAAACATTGTTCATACCAGGGGCATTTTTGCGGAGAGGTGCAGGCTTTTTTGCGCAAAGCCGGAATCTGAGCGGCTTTTGAATGCTGGAGCAATCTGGCCAGCGCAGCCAGCCTTTTCGCACCAATTTCCTCTTTCATCTGCTCGACTTGTTCGATGGCTTTGATTGAATGCATTCCGCCGCGCACCTTTTTAAGATGGTCAGAAACAGTGAAGAAATCCGCATTGTATGGTTTTTTCTGGCGGATATAGTTTTTATCAAGATAGAGAAACTCGTAATCCGTAATTTTTATCCCGTTTTCCTGGGCAATCAGCGAGTCAATGGCCAGCAGCGGCAAAAGGGTATCTTTGGGAGCCGTCGAACAGACGGGATAAATGGCTTTATACGTTCCGTCTTCCTTTTCAAAAAGCAGCGGGATGACCGTCCGGATCCCCCAGGCTTCAAAGCGCAGGCTGCGCCCGCATTTTTCCTGTTCCAGGATATTGAGCGAGCGGCTTGCCGGATCATTGCGCTTTCCTTTGGGCAGGTGCAGCGGCTCGAGCAGCTGATCGAGTCTTTCGTTGTATTCCTGACGCCTCGGCAAAAGCAGCGGTTCGGCTTTTTGCTCCCGGTTAAAAAGAGCCTTCTTTTCACACTGCAAGGCGGCAGCGATTTCGCTGGCATGGATCATCGGGTTATTCATAGTTGGCAAGGATTTCTTTCAGTCCTTTCACATACCGCTCCACCATTTCCGCCGGGGCTTTCAGGCGCACATCCGCTTTAAACTGGTAGAGCTGTTTTTCAATCGCATCCGGATTGTCGGATTCGAAGGTGAAGGAAATCCATTCTCCTTCGTCCTTATCACCGTTTCTATTGTCCTCAATGCGGGCCAGATTTTCACCCCAGTCGACCTCTTCAAAAAAGCGCCGGGCCTGCTTTTTCACTTCCACGACATACTTCTGTCTTTTCCCCTTGATCAGGCTGGTCTGCCCGATATGGTCTTTTAAGCGGAAAGCAGGATCCCGTTCAAAATAGTCAAAGGTACTGGACAGGCCGACAATCCGCTTGTCGCTGATCCGGTAGTTGCGGTACTGCTTATGGAAGTGGTCAAATCCGCATAAATACCAGCGGCCGTCCATGCAGATCAGCTCATATGGATCGACTTCCCGTTTCCTGGGCTGGCTGCTCGTTCTGGAAAGGTAATCCAGCAGGATCGTGTTGTGCGAAATGATGGCTTTGCGGATGGTGTTGAGCAGTTCCCGGTTTGAATCGGACAGGGTCTGGCCGTTCTGGATAATATAAAAAATCGGCTCTTCAGCAAGACCAGTCCGGGCCTGGGAGATGACCGCATCCAGTATGGGCACGACTTCTTTTTCAAACGGAAAAGCCCGGCTGGCTTCAAAGTAGTCCCTGGCCTGGATCAGCGACCGGATCTGGCTTTCCGAAAGGGCCGGCACCGAAAGCAGCTTGCTTCTGACCAGCTCATAGCCGCCGCCGCTTCCCGGCCGGGTGATGATTTCAAATCCGGCTTCTTCCAGCTCCCGGCGGTATTCCCGGATATTGCGCGGATTTGTCTCCAGGATCCGGGCCATTTCGGCACTCGAAACGACCCGCCTGGCCCGCAGGACCATCAGCATCTGGATGCATTTTGCCGTCCGGTTCATAATCATTCCTCTTTCCTTCACGTCTGTCTGGCACTTATCTCTCCCGCTTTGATCCGGTCCGGCCTGGCAGCTTTTTCTTTTGAAAGGATGCCTGGCAAGAGCCTGAAAGACCTTTTTCTTTTCGCCAGATACGGGACAGTTGAACTTATCATACCGCCATAACATAAACTGCCGGTCTTTGATGGATAAAGAATCCTGTAAAATCCCAAAAAGCCGCAAAATTCAGTTTTTCGCTGTCTTCGATCTCTGTAAAATAAGGAGTGAATCCGGATTGATGCCTTTTTTGGCCGGCCAGAAACAGGAAGTTCCTGCTGTTATGGCCTTTTAAGGATCAAAAACAGCAAAAAAGAGCAGAACGTTCCCTTTGTATGCGTTTTTGCCCTGTTTTTTCGCGTTTGAACAAAAGACTGGGCCGATTTTTGACGGTTCAGCCTCAGATCGCTAAAATCAATCCGTTATTTTTCAGTTTTTACTTTTTATGTCAAACCGGCTGGCTGCCCAAAAGCAGCGACCCAGAAAGGAAGGATGAATTTGCCCATCAAGTATATCTTTGTGACCGGAGGCGTCGTTTCCGGTCTTGGAAAAGGAATTTCCGCCGCATCGATCGGCCGCCTGCTCAAAGCCCGCGGCTACAAAGTCACGGCTCAGAAGCTCGATCCTTACATCAATGTGGATCCGGGAACGATGTCCCCCTACCAGCATGGCGAAGTTTTTGTCACGGATGACGGCCTGGAAGCCGACCTGGATCTTGGCCACTACGAGCGCTTTATCGATGAAAACCTGCACCAGTATTCCAACCTGACGACCGGCAAGGTGTACTGGAATGTTCTCAACAAGGAGCGTGAAGGCAAGTACCTTGGCCAGACCGTTCAGGTCATCCCCCATATCACCGACGAAATCAAGAACTTCGTGATGTCTGCCGGCAAGATCAGCGATGCGGATGTTGTCATCACGGAAATTGGCGGAACGATTGGCGATATCGAATCCCAGCCGTTTCTGGAAAGCATCCGGCAGGTCGCCTATGAAGCCGGCCGGAACAACTGCCTGTTTGTACATGTCACTTATATTCCCTATATTTCCGGCAGTAAGGAATTCAAGTCCAAGCCAACGCAGCATTCCGTCAAGGAGCTGCAAAGCTTTGGTATCCATCCGGATCTGATCATTGCCCGCTGCGATGAGACGATTCCTGAATCCGTCATCGAAAAAATCAGCCTGTTTTGCAACGTGGAGCCGGACAGCGTCTTTGAAAACAAGACCCTGGATTCCCTTTATGAAGTGCCGCTGATGCTGGAAGACCAGAATATCGCCCCGATCATCTGCGAAAAGCTGGGCCTGGAAGAGCGGCAGCCGGATCTTGAAGACTGGCGCAAGCTGGTTGAGCGCATTAAAAAAGCCGACCAGAAAGTCACCATCGGGCTGGTGGGCAAATATGTCCAGCTGCATGATGCCTATCTTTCCGTGGCTGAAGCACTCCAGCATGGGGCTTTTGAAAACGGTGTAGACCTGACCATCAAGTGGATCGATTCAGAGCATCTCGATAATCTTGAGGAAATCTTTGCCGATGTCGACGGAATTATCGTGCCCGGCGGTTTTGGCGGGCGTGGAGTTGAGGGCATGATCAGCGCTGCCGGCTATGCCCGCGATCATAAAATTCCGTATCTGGGTATCTGCCTGGGCATGCAGATTGCCGCAATTTCCTTTGCCCGGGATGCCCTGGGCTACAAAGATGCCAATTCCTTTGAATTTGACGAATCTTCAGAACATACCATCATCGATTTCATGACCAACCAGTCCAATGAAATCAAAAAAGGCGGTACCATGCGGCTTGGCGGCTACCCCTGCTACATTCATGACAATACAAAACTGCATGATCTTTACCAGGCCGACCGCACCCGGGAAAGACACCGTCACCGGTATGAATTCAACAACCGCTACCGGATGGAATTCCAGGACAACGGCATGGTAATTGCCGGAACCAGCCCGGACAATTCCCTGGTAGAAGCCATCGAATATACTGATCACCCGTTTTATATCGGAGTGCAGTACCACCCGGAATTCAAGTCCCGGCCAAACCGCGCCCATCCGCTGTTTTCCGGGCTGATCAAAGCCAGCCTGGAAAACCGGAAACAGAACGAAAACGACCAGCCAGAAGCAGACTGACCAGAAGACCAGGTCAGAAAGTCAGGCTTTGTGATCATTCCAGACCTGGATTTGAATGGGATGCCATTAAAGGCCAGGAACCAGATCCGGACAAAAAAGTCCAGCCGGAAACATCATGTTTCCGGCTGCTTTTTGTGTGCCCGGCATGGCTCATCCCAGTGGTGAAAGTCCACTATGACAGCGTATCATCTCAGCCGCCAACCATTAGCTCAAGGCAAGGGACCTTCTGGCGGCAAAGGTTCTGAAAAAAGCCGGCGGCAAAGGTCCGGCCGGCCGAATGGACTCAAATATCCTGGGTTCACCTTCAAAAGGAACTGGAAAAACCGGAAAGCAGGAAGCGTACATGCCTGCCTGTACAGGGAAGAGCTGCACCCGATGCCCTTATTCATTTCTTAGCACATTCATCAAAAATGAGCACCTGAAAAGGAAGGGCCTCCAATCCGTCCAGGAATACTTTAACAGAGTCTCAAACTCGTTCCATGAAAGAACAGAACGAACTGCCTTCTGCCAAACGGCTTGATGTGTTGTGTGAGAGGGGCTTAAATGTCACCTGCTCGATTCTGATTGAAAGATCCTGCGCAGCATTTGGAGCCTTCCTGGTATATTTCAATCATACCGGCAAGCAGATCCAGGCCTGCATCATCGGGCAGAAAACAGGATGCCGGCCTATAATATTTTGCGAATAACTGGAAGAGCAAAAGCGCCCATGCGGCGGGAATCTGCCAAAAAAACTTCGCGGCCTTTGAAAATCCGGCTTTTTAAAATCCAGTTTCCCGCATCAGCCTGATGCGAATAAAGCAGCGAGTACAGGATGAAAGCCCTTTATCTGCGGCATTTTTTTCTTTCGGGCAGGGGATTATGAATCTTAGCGCTTTCTTGATAAATATTTTTGCTAAAAATCAGGCGTTATCATTTTTTTAATATGTTTTTTTGATAGGATTTAGATAGATCTTTGATTATTAGGAGGCTAATTTTTCATGAATAAAAAAATCTTTGCAGCAATCGCTGCTGCCGGCCTGCTTTTTGCCGGATGCTCTTCCAGCGGCTCAAATACCAATGAATCCGCTGCAGCTGGTTCTTCTGCAGCCGGCGATACCAGCAACACCGTTCACGTTGAATCTTCTGATGGCGGCGAAGTTACGGCTACTGTAACAAAAGATGCTGACGGTAAAGTCACCGCAATTGAAGTTGACGAAACCACATCTGATGGCGAATCCAAGAAAGAAGCCAAAGATGATTATGGTATGAAGGAAGCATCTGGCATCAAGAAAGAATGGTACGAACAGGTTCAGTTCCTTGAAGACTACCTGATCAAGAACGGTATCGATTCAGTAAAACTGAACTCCGATGGCTATGCTGAAAATGAAGATGTTAAATCCGGATGCACCATTAACCTGACCAACATCATGAAAGCCATTCAGGAAGCAGACCAGAAGTAGTCTTCTGAAATCAAAACGCTGACTTTAGCTTAAAACCTTTGCAGCCCGTTTCGGCTGGCAAAGGTTTTTTTCTGACTCAGAATGGTTTCTGGACCGGCTGAATGTCCTGATGTCTCTGTTGTTTTCCTGCTTTATGGACTGGCAGACTCGACTGATAAAAGACCCGGCTTTGTGCAGGCACAAATCTTTGGAATTCTTTAAATTGTGGTAAATTGATGGGAAAGCAGGACTGGTGCCAGAACCCTGCAGACTGCAATACCGGCAGCCGGGCAAAGATGAAACAGCCCAATCTGCCCTGGGAATCCGGTCTTTTTCTCTGTGACCAGCTGGCGTGAAGGTCTGATTAAAGGACGGAAAACTGGATTTTGCACAATAACTCTTATCCTGGAAGATTCCGGGCACAAAGAATTGCCCGAAATATCATCAGTCAAAAAAGCTGGTCAGTTTGCTGCCAAAGTCGTCAAAACCGGATTGTTTAGAAACCATTTAGAATCTTGCCGTTTTTTTTGAGTATCATGAGGTATACCGTCTGCCTCTCTGACCAGACCAGGTAGACCACAGTACTTTCCGGCTTTAGGCAGGCTGCAGCTGCACGGATGTTTGTTAAGCACCTCCAGCTTAAATGCCAGAGCGGGTACTAAGTCAGGGGCAAGAGAGGCAGACCTGCTGCAACAGAATAAGGGGACTGATTTGTTTTCATGAAAAAATCGACTGATACCCGGCCGGAAAAGCAGCCAGAGAATCCGGCGGTATTTAAAAATGGGGCGTCAGACCGCTCTTTTGCAAAGCGGTCTGCTTCATCTGGAAAAAAAGCAGCCGCTGCGGCTGCCTTGCTGGCTGGAGTTCTTTGCATCTATGGACTGAGCCGGCACCATCTGGCGGCAAGCTCCCTGAAAGAGGGGCGCGATTATCTGCAAAGCCTGGCCGGACGTGATCCTGGTGCTTTGCAAAGCCAGCTGGATGTCCGCCACCTGGAACAGGCCCGCGCCCGGCTGGGTCAGGGCGGACCGGCCAGCCAGAATGTCTGGCCGCTCTTTACCAACGCCATGATTCTTGGTGATTCCAGGGCTCTTGGCTTTCAGGAATATGATTATCTGCCGGATGCCAATGTTGTCGCTGAAATTGGCTATGGTGTACGCAATGTCAAAGACTCGGTGGACGAAATTGCTGCCAGGCAGCCGGAAGTCATCTATATCTCCTTTGGAGTCAACGATGTCGAAAACGGAATCGGGGCGGGTGATGGCGAATATGGAAAGCTGTTCAAGGAGGCTGTCGACCAGATCCTTGAAAAGAGCCCCAATTCCACAATTGTTGTCAATTCGATTCTGGATGTCACCGAACCGGTCAAAGCCGCCACTCCCCGTCTGCAAAACATTGCCCAGTATAATGCGCAGCTGGCCCAGATCTGCCAGGAAAACGGCTGGATTTATGTCGATAATGGCGCCCTGGCTGCGGATCCATCTATATATGAGGGCGACGGGATTCATTTTGTCTCCTCCTTTTATGAACGCTGGGCCAGAAACATGCTGAGCGGCTACTTTAACAATGCCCTCAAAACCGCAGGCACCAGCTGAGACTGGGTAACCGGCAAAAGCGAAACAAAACAGGCCAGCCTTCAGGTGACTCCTTTCAGAATCTGCAAGGCGGATCCGGGATTTGCCGGAAATCGGACGGATATCGGGATCTTTTTTCGATCATTGTTTTTGCCTGGAGCCTGTTGATTTCTTTTTTAGCTCATCCGGTTCGCGGGTTGAAAGAGCAGACCAGATGGGCAAAAGCAGGCCGTTAAATGCCGGTCTGCCATAGCGATAAATCTTATGACACGAATTGAAAAACACCACAATCCTTATACAGCAGGCATTGCTGCTCTGCTGGCCGTCCTGGTCATTTTTCTGGCTGTGACCTTTACCAGCCGGAAAATTCATTCCAGCGCTTCCTTTGACCAGGTCAACGCGGCAATCCTTGAAAACCTGGATGCAAATATTTATCCCCGCCAGGGGGTACAGAAACTGCGGCGGGATCTGAAGCTGGACTCTTCCGATGCCCAGAATATTGCCTGGTACCGGATGGATGATGCCATGAGCGCCAGTGAACTGCTGGTTGTCCAGTTTTCTGAAGGGCAGCAGGAAGCACTGGAATCGGCCGTGATAAAGCGCAAAAATGCCCAGCAAACGCTTTATGAAGGTTATGCACCCGAGCAGGCGGAAACCATGAAAAATGCCCTGATCGACTTTCAGGGCAATTATGGAATTTACTATACCGGATTGGACGGACAAAAAATTGACCAGGCATTTCTGAATGCCCTGCGGAGGCGATGATATGCAGCTGACCAGTCTTGCTTTTCTGTTTGGATTCTTTCCGATTGTCCTTGGACTTTACCAGCTGCTCCTCCACTTTCACGTCCGGCCAAAATGGCGCAACCTGTTTCTGGTCGCAGCTTCCCTGCTTTTTTATGCCTTTGGATCGCTGAAATCGCTCTTTGTGCTGGTATTTATCCTGCTGTGGAACTGGACCTGTGCCGGCCGGATTGCCGGCCAGCAGAAAAATCTGGCAGTTGAATCCGAAAGCGATTCTGCTTGGGAAGCGCCTGATTCTTCCCTGCCGCAAGCCGGGATGCAGGGCCGATTCTTTACGGGAACCCGGGATGTCCTGATTCTTTGTATCGGGGTCAATTTGCTGTTGCTGTTTCTGTATAAATATATGGACAGCTGGCTTGGCGGCCTGGCCGGCCTGTTTCACCAGCCGGACCTGCTTCCCGCCCTGGTCATGCCCGTCGGACTGTCCTTTTATGTCTTTTCATCCCTGTCCTATGTACTGGATGTATACCGCCAGAAAGCGGCCGCCTGCTCCTTAGTGGATTTTGCCCTCTTTGCCGCTTTTTTTGCCCGGGTGAATATGGGCCCGATCGGCCATTATGCCAGATTCTGCGATCAGCTGGACAATCATCCGGCTACGCCATCCAGGCGCAAGTCCGGCTCGGCCCTGTTTTTTCAGGGGCTGGCTTACAAGGTCATTCTGGCCGACAATTTTGCAGCAGTTTTCCAGGGCCTGAATGCCAATACGAGCTGGCTGGGGAACCTGCTTTGCGGCTTTGCTTACTTTTTTGAACTGTATTTTGATTTTGCGGGCTACTCGCGCATGGCCAGAGGCGTCTCGCTCTGGTTTGGCTTTGACATTCCGCCAAACTTTAACAAGCCTTACCAGGCGCTTTCGGTCCAGGATTTCTGGAGGAGATGGCATATTTCCCTGACCGACTGGTTCCGGGACTATGTCTACATCCCATTAGGCGGAAACCGGGTTTCTGCCTCCCGCTGGATTTTGAACATCCTGATTGTCTGGCTGTTAACGGGTCTTTGGCATGGATCCACCCTGCCCTTTCTGTTCTGGGGATTATGGCAGGCGATTCTGATTCTCGCCGAGAAATTCTGGCTGGGAAACATTTTGAAAAGAATTCCGGCCTTTTTCCAGCATGCCTGGGTTGTAATCAGTCAGCTGCTAGGCTGGACGCTGTTTTTCTCGCAGGATATTGCTGGAGCATTTGGCCGGATCGGGCGCTATTTTGGTGCGGGCATCAGCGGCCTGGCCAATCAGGAAGCCGGCTTCTGGCTGGTCCAGAGCCTGATCCTGTTTGTACTGGGCATTCTTTGCTGCTCAAGCGTCTTTGAAAATACGTCCAGCCTGTTCCAGAAATCCCGGCTGAAAAAACAGGTGCTTGGGGCGGCTGGCTATGGCCTGCTGTTTCTGGTCTGCCTGGCTTTGCTGATTTCCCAGACTTCCCAGACCTTTTTATACGCGGTGTTCTAGAAGGAGCGTGAAATGGATATGATGTCTAAAAAAACGAAAAGACCTTCCAGCCGCTTCTGGGGGTATCTGCCGCAGACACTGGCCATCCTGCTCTCCTTTTTCCTGGTTTTAAACCTGGTTGTTTATGACAGATCGTATTCGGATACGGAAAACCGGCCGCTCCACCAGTTTCCTGCCCCCTACTGGAACAGTCTGGTTTCCGGCAAGTATGGCCAGCAGCTTGAAGACTATGTCTCCGACCAGTTTGTCGGCCGCAATTTCTTTTTCCATGCGGACTACCTGATTCGAAAGCTGGGCGGCCAGCGGGAAATCAGCAATGTCTTTCTGGGTAAAAAAGCACTGCTTGCCCAGGTTATGCCGCCTTCTGGTGATCTGCCAGGCCGGCAGGTCGAAGCCATCAACCGTTTCTGCAGCCAGACCGGCCTGTCCTCTTCTGTTCTGGTCGCTCCGGCCGCTGCGACGATCCAGAAGCAGAAGCTGCCGGCTTTTGCGCCGGTCTATGATGAAAACCCGATGCTGGATGGGATATATGACTCCCTGGCTACTTCCAAAGCGGATATCCGCAGCAGCCTGGATGAGCATCGTTCGGAATACATTTATTACCGGACGGATCATCACTGGACCAGCCTGGGGGCCAGGTATGGCGCGATGAGTTTTCTTGCTTCTTTAGGCAAGGAAATGAATCCGGATGATTTTGAAAACCTGAAAGTTTCCGACAGCTTCCAGGGAACGCTTGCCTCCAAAACCGGATCTTTCCTGCTCAAGGATGACCTGTACATCTGCCCGGATAAAAAACAGACGCAGTATCTGGTCACCTGGAATGACGGCTCGAAAACGACCAGCATCTATGACCAGACGGCCCTCAAACACAAAGACCAGTACCAGCTGTTTTTAGGCCAGAACCAGGGATTGGTACACGTTGAAACGCTTTCTGAAAGCCAGGACAGCCTGCTGCTGTTCAAGGACAGCTATGCCAACAGCATGATTCAGTACCTGATCCCGTATTTCCAGAACATTTATATTGTCGATCCCCGCTACTACAACGATGATCTGGGCTATATCCTGGTGGCCGGCAACATTACCCACGTCGGTTTTGTCTTTTCCTCCGGCAATTTTGCCACGGAAAGCTCCCTTTGCGATGTGCTGGAAAGCTATCTTTCCAGCCATGAACAGGCAGAATAAATCCAGAAAAGCCGCCGGATTTAAAGCAAAGCGTGCCATTAAAAAACACGAATAAAAGCGCGAAGCATATCAAAGCCTTCGCGCTTTTTCGCATTTTGCAGAGGATTGATCCATCAGATAATTTTAACCTGCTGTTTGTTACCAGTCTGCCTGCCTGCCGTTAAAAGGCTGATCCAGGTCCGTCATCAGGCCTGGAAAGCAAGCAGCTTGAAGGAATGCGGCTCTAAAGCCACATTGCCCTCGATATTTTCCGTTTCGCCTGTCATCAGGTTTTCCATTGGACGATGCTCATCTACCGGGATGTTTACTGCATCATCTTGCAGGTTGATCGCCGTCCAGACGGTTTTGCCATCCAGGTTTCGGGCAAAAATGCACCAGGGATTGTTAATGGCAATCTGTGCATAATCGCCATAAACCAGTTCCAGATGCTCCTTGCGGATTTTGCCAAGTTTTGCGATCACATCGCTCAGCTCATTCCATTCGGGAGTCCTGACTTCCGGGCGGATATCCTGGTCGTTATTGCCCTTATTGCCTTCAATCCCCCATTCGCTGCCATAGTAAACTGCGGGAATGCCGGGCATGGTAAACATCATGGCATAAATAGAGGGCAGATCCTTTTTGTTCTCAAGCTGAGTGGCAATTCTTGGTACGTCATGGTTGTCAACAAAAGAGAGCAGATGCTTTCCCGTATACAGGCACCACGTTTCTTTTCCAAACTGGCGGTTTAAGGAATACAGGATTTCATAGAAGTTTTTCGAGTTGAAGCTGGAAAACAGTCCTTTATAGCATTCATAGTTCGTGCACGAATCCAGCATCTGGTCATTCACCCAGGTGTTGTAATCGCCATGGAGCGTTTCGCCCAGCAGGAAAAACTCCGGATTCTTCTCTTTGACATGCTGGTGCAGGGCCCTGAGAAAATCCTGGTCCAGACAATAGGCCACATCCAGCCGCAGTCCGTCCACACCAAATTCATCAACCCAGAAATCCACCGTATCCAGCAGGTACTGGACAACTTCCGGGTTTTTCAGGTTCAGGCGCACCAGGGCGTCATAGCCTTCCCAGTTGTCATAATGAAGGCCGTCATTATAGGAATTGCTGCCATTAAAATCGATATGGAACCAGTCTTTATAGCGGGAGTTTTCCCGGTTTTCGAGGACATCCTTAAACTGCGGAAAATCGCGTCCGACATGGTTGAATACCGCATCAAAAAGCACCGAGATGCCATTGGCATGGAGCGTATCGACCAGATGCTTAAGGTCTTCATTATCACCCAGGCGGGAATCCACTTTCCGGTAGTCGATGGTGTCATAGCCATGGCTGACGGATTCGAAGAGCGGATTGAACAGGATCATATCACTGTTGAGTTTTTTATAATGATCCAGCCATTCCTTCTCTTCAAACCGGCCCAGACGATGCTCCAGTTTAAAGTCATTTTCATAAGGAGCGCCCGCTGCTCCCAGCGGGTAAATCTGGTACACATTCTTTTCAAAAGCTTTCATAAAACAAAATCCTCCTGATTGCAAAAAACAGACGGAAATCCGTCTGCTTTGCCGCAGTTTTAAACCACTGCTATTTTATCCGAAATTGAAAAATTGCCTGTATCCTGCCGCCTGATTTATTGATCAAAATGACCATTGGTCAGAAAGTGCACTAATCCTCGCAGATATCGGCGGCTTTTATACCAGCTGCCTGCTGGAGCAGGTGCGGATCCATTTCAATCTGGACCCCGATTTTGCCTCCGGAAAAGAAAATCTTATCCTGTTCAAGCGCACTGGAATCCATGAAGGTGACAAACTGCTTTTTCATGCCTAAAGGCGAGCAGCCGCCATGAACATAGCCGGTCAAGGGCAGCAGCTGCTTCTGGGCAATCATTTCAACCTTCTTTTTGCCTGCAGCTTTGGCGGCTTTTTTCAGGGAAAGATGCCTGGCAGCCGGGACCATGAAGACAAAATGCTCGCCATCATTGGCCACAGTGACCAGTGTCTTGAAGACTTTGGCCACATCGCTTTTAAGCAGGCTGGCAACCGTAACGGCATCGGCCGCTTCTTTCAAGTCAAATTCATAATGTTCATACGGAAGCTTGAGGGTATCAAGATGTCGCATGGCATTGGTTTTTCTGGTTTTCATTAACGATCCTCTCCAGTTTTCTTAAAATCTGCCTGGCGGCAGCGGCCTTGGTCATCGAGTGATCCATGGCCGTTTTTAATATATACTGATGAGCCCGTTCTTCACTCCATCTGCACAGGGAAACAAGCTGGACTTTGGCCTGGCTGACCAGTTTTTCATCCTGCAGCTTGCGCTTTTCCTTGGTCAGCGAATCCTGCAGCCGCCGCTTCATTTCCACATTCTTGGACAGATAATCCACAACCTGCTGCACAATGATCCGGCTGGTCCGGTTTGGCAGAAGCAGAATCGGGGCATTGCGGTACTGATAGCTCAAGGAATCCAGCCGCTCCGAGGGACAGAAGACCAGGCTGGACAGCGAATGAAGCATGCTCAGCTCCAGTATGGCCTGCTGCAGCGCGCTGGCTTTTGGCTGCAGCTCGGCAGCAAGCAGGTCAAAGTCCGAAAGACTCAGCTGCCTCCTGGCCTGCTCCATGCTTTCAACCATGACGATTTCCCATTCCAGACCGGAAAACAGCTCCATGGGCAGACAGGGACAGTCCTGCAGAAGCAGCAGCTTTTTTTTCAGCACGCATCCTCCTCAAGAGCCAGGTAGGCATTGAACAGATCCGCATCCAGCACTTCACGCACCAGTTCGCTGTTTCTGGCCGCTTCCTTTGCCTGGGCAAAGGTAGAAGCAACCGGAACAGGCTGGCCGCTTTCTTCCAGTGTCAGGTCCTGTTCGATACCTTTGAGGCCAGCCATTAGAATCAGGGCGTAATTGATATACGGATTGGAAACGGAATCCGGCAGCCGGACTTCGAGAACATCTTTGGCCAGCGGGGGAATCCGGACCATCACATTGCGGACAGTCTCTGAAAAGTCAAACTGCTTGGGCGCTGAGGGGTAGGCAAGCCGTTTAAAAGAGTCTTCACTGGCACACATGAACAGCTGCAGTTCCGGCAGGTAGCGAATCAGGCCGGCGATAAATGCGGCTTTCTTTTCCAGGCTGTCGCCTAAAAAGCGGACCTGGATATGCATGGCACTGCCCGGTTTGTCTTCCAGCGGCTTGGGTGAAAAATCGGCAAACAATCCATTGGAATTGGCTGTCGTACGAACCACCCACTTGAAAATGGAAGCTTCATCAGCTGCCTGGAGCGGATCGGAGAAATGAAAATCAATTTCATTCTGGCCCGGCCCGGCCTGGTGGTAAGACTTGTGCGGATCCAGTCCCATTTCTTCAAGCAGCAGGCAGATTTCGCGGCGAATGTTTTCGCCCTGGTCCTTGGGAGCGACATCCATATAGCCGCCCTGGTCAAACGGGATTTTTGTCGGTCGGCCCTTTTCATCCAGGTCAAACAGGTAAAATTCAAACTTGGAAGCCATTAAAAGATCAAGACCGGCTGCATCGACTTTATCCAGCGCTGATTTTAAAAGCCGACGGGTATCGGCCAGAAACGGCTCGCCATCCGGTGTAAACAGG
>Belle_p2__coassemble_1387_pt1 | contig 36574 bp, 37 predicted proteins | sample Belle_p2__metabat2_high_PE_032 | metagenome-assembled genome bin Belle_p2 | reverse complement strand
TTGGGAGTTATCGGGATCGATAAGAATTCAGGATGAAACCGGATCGGAAGCGATTCAGGCTTTGCAAAAGCGGCTCCTGCCTGCTCCTTCCAGCAGGAAGAGGTCATCTGGCAATCATCCTGAAAGGTTTCCTGCAGAGAAACCTTCAAATTTTCTTTCCATGACAGGAAAGCAGTGAGTAAACAGGAAGAATACTATGAACTGCAGAGAGTTTTACTTGTTTTCGTAATCCAGGGCTTCCGGACCGGTCGCGCCGGTGGAAATGCGGACAACGTCTTCAACCGGATAGACAAAGACTTTGCCATCACCAATGCTGCCGGTATACAGAGCCTGCTGAGCAGCCTTGACGACTTCGTCAACCGGGACTTTGGAGACAACGACTTCAGCCTGCATCTTGGGCAGCAGGCGGGACTTGACTTCTGCTCCCTTGTAGTAGATAGGCTGGCCTTTCTGGACACCCATACCCATAACGTTGGATACGGTCATGCCGCCAATGCCAATTTTTTCGAGTTCTTTTTTGAGGCGCTCGAACTTGTCGATGCCGGAAACAATAACAACTTTATGGATGCCGGACTTGTCGCCGATGACAGAAGCTGGAACGGCCTGTTCAATCGTAACTTCCGGAGCTTTGACTTCAAAGACTGGCTGCTCATCATCGGAAAGCATTTCTGTTTCCATGTTGAAGCCGGCATAAGCACTTTCCAGTCCATGTTCTTCCAAATCAAGACCTCTGATCTCTTCTCTGGGCGAAACACGCAGACCGATGGTCTTCTTGATGCAATAGAAGGTGATAAAGATAGTTGCTGCTGTCCATACACCAATGGAAAGCAGGCCAAGTAGCTGAATGCCAAGCAGCTTGAAGCCGCCGCCGTAGAATAAGCCAAGGTTGTCGCCGGTGTAGGCAAACAGGCCAACACAGATGGTTCCAAGAATACCGCAGCCAAAGTGAACAGGGATCGCTCCGACTGGATCATCAATTTTCAGTTTGTAGTCCAGCACCCAGGTCAGGAATGGAACAACCAGTCCAGCCAGGATACCGATAACCGTAGCGCCAAGAGCAGTGGTGATGTCGCATCCGGCAGTGATTCCAACTAAGCCGCCAAGAGCTGCGTTCAGAGTTAAAGCTACATCCGGTTTGCCGAAGCGAACCCATGTGTAAATCATTGTGGTGCACGCAGCCAGGGCCGGTGCGATTGTTGTTGTGCCAAAGATTGTTGAAAGGGTAAATCCATCGGTTGCCGCAGCACCGTTGAATCCGTACCATCCAAACCACAGGATGAATACGCCAAGAGAACCGATTACCAGGTTATGGCCGGGAATACCGTTTGGCTTGCCGTCTTTTGTGAATTTGCCGATTCTCGGTCCAAGCATGGCTGCGCCGATTAAAGCACAGATACCGCCGACAAAGTGGATGCAGGCGCTTCCTGCGAAATCGTGGAAGCCCATGGCTGTCAGCCATCCGCCAGGTCCCCAGACCCAGTGCGCTTCGATCGGATAGATAATCAGGGAGATGATTACTGAGTAAATGCAGTAGGAGATAAACTTCGTTCTTTCTGCCATCGCACCAGACACGATTGTTGCTGCTGTGGCACAGAAGACGAGGTTGAAAACGAATAAGCTCCAGTCTGTTCCATAGAAATCAAACAGCGGACTGGGCGCCCATCCGACAAAACCATTGCCTGTTCCGCAAAGCAGCCCATAGCCCACCAGCATGAAAGCGACGGTTCCCAGACAGAAGTCCATCGTGTTTTTCATGATGATGTTGCCTGCGTTCTTTGCGCGGGTAAATCCTGCTTCGACCATTGCGAATCCGGCCTGCATGAAGAAAACCAGTGCGGCACCAATCAGGTACCAGATTCCAAAGATCTGCTGTAATGCCTCGTTGACCATAACATGTCCTCTCTTTCTTAAATAAACGAAAAGGCGCCGAAACTTCCTCCATTGGAAGTTTCGGCGCCTTTGCCGTCTTTGGATGGTTAGAGATTACGACCTTTTGGCCAAAAGGGCAATTGATATTCACACATTTTTGCCAGACTTTGCCAGAATTGCTTCAGAAAACGGTTTCAGTCCGTCTTTTTTGTGCCATTTCCAGCATTTTTGGGGATATAACGGACCTCCAGTTCCAGATCAATGCCGGTTTTGGCCTTGACTTCCTGCTGCACCTGGCCCACCAGGCCCAGGAAATCCCTGCAGCTGGCCTGGCCGTCATTGATCAGAAAGCCGGCATGCTTGGTTGAAACCATCGCATCGCCTACCCGCCTTCCCTGCAGCCCGCATTCATGGATCAAAGCCGAGGCATAGCCTTTGGCCGGGCGCTTGAATGTGGAGCCGGCAGAGGCCTTGTCCATAGGCTGCTTGGAGTAGCGCTTGTCATGCAGGTCGGCAATTTTGGCATGGACCTGCCCGGCTTCTTTGGCAAAGAATTCAAAATCGGCATAGACGACCACCCCGAAATGGTCTGTAAACCAGGAATGGCGATAGCCAAGCTCCAGCTTGTCAGCCGCTGCTTCATGCAGAATCCCTTCCTTGTCCAGGTAGCCAACCCGGACCAGAACGTCCTTGATCTCGCCATCGTAGGCACCCGCATTCATGATGACTGCCCCGCCGATCGTGCCGGGAATGCCGCTGGCAAATTCAAATCCGCCAAGCGAATGGTCAGCCAGCCACTGAGCCAGGTCCTTGTTTTCCTCACCAGCCATGACCCGCACATGCGTGTCATCCAGGCGTGTAATGCCGGAAAGATCTTTGGCGATATGAACAATCGATCCATCGTATCCTTCATCTTCAAAAAGCATGTTGGACCCGTTGCCAAGAATCATCATCGGCAGACCCTGGGCGGTATGTTCCCGTATGATCTGCTGGAGTTCTTCAACACTGGCCGGTTCATAAAACCGGGCGGCCGGGCCCCCAATTTTCAGTGTGGTATAGTCCTTGAGCTGGACTCCTTCTTTATAGCTCATCATTGCGTATTTTCTCACCAGGCATTTCCGGCCTGATGGTCTCCTCCTCTTCTTTGCTGGAAATCTCTCCTTGCTGCCGGCAGATTTTCTTCATTGTCCTGGAACATTGCTGAAGAGAGCCGCCTGTCCTGTCCTTTTTCAGATTCCAGGCAGAAAGGTTCAGGCAGCTCCAGACCGGCAAGATACCTGCTGCCGGCATTTTTCTGTATGGGCAGCAGGATCTGTACTCTCTTGATTATAACAATGCTCCCTTGCCGCCGGCAATTTGCCAAAGGCAAAGGCCATAAGGCCCCAAACCGAAAAAAGACGCCCGCAGGCGTCTTTTTATGCGTGGATTTCTGTTTTGCCCATTGGGCCCAGCCGGTTATTGCTTTGGCGAGGTTTCGGTAACCGAAAGCCGGTTGATGGCTCTTTGCAAAGCCAGTTCTGCCCGGCGCAGATCGGTATGGTCATCTTTGCCATCCAGCCTGGCTCTGGCCCGCTTGTAGGCCGCCTGGGCCCTGGGAATGTCGATTTCGCTGCGTCCTTCAATGGCGTCGGTTAAAAGTGAGGCTTTATTGTCGTCAAAATGCAGGATTCCGCCGGCAATGGCGTACTCTTCCTTTTCGCCTTTGTCATTGACCAGGGCAAGCTTGCAGGGCACCAGCGACATGACAATCGGCATGTGGTTGGGCAGCAGGGTGAATTCGCCCATGACGCTTTTTGCATGAATGCTGGAGACCGGCTCTTCCAGGTAGCGGCCATGAGGCGTAACGATTTTCAGGTCGATCACTTGGATTCTTCCTCAATCATCTTAGCTTTAGCCACAGCTTCATCAATCGAGCCGACAAACATGAAGGCTTGTTCTGGCAGGCTGTCATATTCGCCGGAAAGCAGCTTTTCAAAAGAACTGATGGTTGTTTCCAGCGGGACATACTCGCCCTGGATGCCGGAGAAGACTTCGGCAACATGGAATGGCTGGGACAGGAAGTTGCGCACACGGCGGGCCCGGTTAACGATCTTCTTGTCTTCTTCAGACAGTTCGTCCATACCCAGAATGGCGATGATATCCTGCAGCTCGTTGTATTTCTGCAGGATTTCCTGCACGCCGCGGGCGACTTTGTAGTGGCGTTCGCCAATAACCTGCGGATCGAGCATGCGGGAGCTGGATTCGAGCGGATCAACCGCCGGGAAAATGCCCAGGGCCGCAATGGAGCGGTCCAGGACCGTCTTGGCATCCAGGTGGGAGAAGGTTGTGGCCGGCGCCGGGTCAGTCAAGTCATCGGCCGGGACATAAACGGCCTGAATGGACGTAATAGATCCATCCTTGGTGGATGTAATGCGCTCCTGCAGCTGGCCCATTTCCGTAGCCAGGGTCGGCTGGTAGCCGACAGCGGACGGAACGCGGCCCAGCAGCGCCGAAACTTCAGAGCCAGCCTGGGTAAAGCGGAAAATATTATCAATAAAGAGCAGCACGTCCTGATGCTCGACATCGCGGAAGTATTCCGCCATAGTCAGGCCGGTCAGGCCGACACGCATGCGGGCGCCTGGGGATTCGTTCATCTGGCCATAGACCAGGACGGTCTTGTCCAGAACGCCGGATTCTTTCATTTCGTAGTACATGTCGTTGCCTTCACGGGTTCTTTCCCCAACGCCGACAACAACGGATTTGCCGCCGTGTTCCGAAGCGATGTTGTGAATCAGCTCCTGGATCAGGACGGTCTTACCGACACCCGCACCGCCAAACAGGCCGATTTTTCCGCCTCGGGCGTACGGGGTCAAAAGGTCGATAACCTTGATTCCGGTTTCAAGAATGGCTGAGGTTGTGGACTGCTCATCAAAGGTCGGGGCCGCCCGGTGGATCGGCATCGACGTTTTTGCGGCGACCGGGCCCAGTTCGTCAATCGGCTCGCCCAGTACATTGAACATGCGGCCAAGCACTTCTTCGCCAACCGGGGCCTGGATCGGCGCACCAGTATCGATGGCTTTCATGCCGCGCACCAGTCCGTCCGTGCTGCCCATGGCAATGCAGCGCACCAGATCGTTGCCAATACCCTGGGCGACTTCAACCGTCAGGCTTTTGCCGTCTTTTAAAGGAATCTTGATCGCCGTTAACAGGTCGGGGAGTTTGCCGCTGGCAAAACGGATGTCGACAACAGGGCCGACAATCTGTGTCACTTCCCCTGTATTCTGAGCGACGGTTTCCTTTGCGGCTGTTTCCTGCTTTGCAGGTGCAGATGCTTCGTTAGTTTCCATCACAGATTCGCATCCTTTCTATTTCAACGCGTTGGCTCCGCCAACAATTTCGGTAATTTCCTGGGTAATCGCACTCTGTCTTACCCGGTTGTATTCCAGGTTGAGCTTGTCTTCCAGCTCTTCCGCATTGTCCGTCGCATTTTCCATGGCCATGCGCCGGCTGGCCTGCTCGGAAGTCTTGCTTTCCATGTATTTGGAATAGAGCACGGACTTGGTGATCATCGGGATCAGCGTGGCAAGCATGACGGACTTTTCCGGCTCGAAAATCGTCTGGGCCCGCACTTTCTTCTGGGCCTCGTCCAGCTTCTGGGGCTTTTTGGGGGGCAGAAGCGTTTCAACCTCCGGCTCAAAAGTCAGGGTATTGACATACTTTGTATACAGCACCTTGATCGAGCCGATCTGCCTCTGGTCATACAGGCGCAGCGCCTCGTCAACGCATTCCGAAAGCAGAAGATAGGCATCTTCTTCATTGACATCGATCAGGGTTTTATGCAGCTTGATACCGCGGGGTCTGGCCCAGCTGACTCCATGACTGCCGATCATGACGACATAGTCGATATCGCGCAGCTGCCCTTCCAGTTCCTTGAACACATTGGAATTGTAGCCGCCGCAAAGTCCCATATCCGACGTGATGACAAACAGGTAGCTGGGCTTTGACTGGTCATCCTTGAGCAGTCTTGATCCCTGGTTGGCCCGCTCCAGGACCATGGAGAGGATTTCCTGCAGGTCGCAGGCATATTCCCGGTTTTTTTCCATGGACGAACGGGTCTTGTTCAGCTTGGCGCTGGCAACCATCTGCATGGCATTGGTAATTTTCTTGGTGCTGGCAACAGAAGCAATCCGCGTTTTAATGGCCTGCTTGCTTGCAGCCATACTAGATTCCTGCCTTTACTTTGTAATCGCCTAAGAATTTGTCCATTAAATCCTTGATGCGGCTTGTCAGCTCGTCATCAAGCGTCTTCTTTTCGGCGATTTCATCCAGGATTTCCGGATGCTCGGTCTTGAAGAACATCAGCATCTGGTTTTCAAAATCCTGGACTTTGTCAACGGGAATCGAGCGCAGATATTTGTACTTGCCGGTAAAAAGCGAAAGAACTTCTTCCGGCATGGATAATGGCGCATACTGCGGCTGGACAAGCAGCTGGGTCAGCCGGTTGCCGTGATTGAGCACTTCAGCCGTGGCGGCATCCAGATCAGAGCCAAACTTGGAGAAGGCCTCCATTTCGGCAAACTGGGCCAGTTCAAGCTTGAGCGAGCCGGAAACCTGCTTCATGGCCTTGACCTGGGCAGCGGATCCGACACGGGAGACCGAAAGGCCGGAGTCAACCGCCGGGCGCAGGCCCGAGTTGAACATGTCTGTTTTTAAGAAGATCTGGCCATCGGTAATGGAAATAACGTTGGTCGGGATATACGCTGCAATGTCGCCGGCCTGGGTTTCAATGATCGGCAGGGCGGTCAGCGATCCGCCGCCGTGGTTTTCATTGAGTCGGGCTGCCCGCTCGAGCAGTCTGGAATGCAGGTAGAAGACATCGCCAGGATAGGCTTCACGTCCTGGCGGTCTGCGAAGCAGCAGGGCCATGGCACGGTACGCCACGGCATGCTTGGACAGATCGTCATAGACAATCAGGACATCCTTGCCCTGCTCCATCCATTCTTCGCCAATCGCACAGCCCGAATAGGGGGCAATGTACTGCAGCGGAGCGGCTTCGGAAGCGGTGGAAACAACAACCGTTGTATAGTCCATCGCGCCAAACTGCTTGAGCTTTTCAACAATCTGGGCGACGGTCGAAGCTTTCTGACCAATAGCAACATAAATGCACTGCACATTCTGGTCTTTCTGGTTAATGATCGTATCGATGGCAATCGCTGTTTTTCCCGTCTGGCGGTCGCCGATAATCAGCTCACGCTGGCCCCGGCCAATCGGGATCATGGAGTCAATAATCTTCAGGCCGGTCTGCAGCGGTACCGATACGCTTTTTCTTGTCATGACACCAGGTGCCACCCGTTCGACCGGGCGCAGTCTGGTTCCTTCAATGGGTCCCTTTCCGTCGATCGGCTGGCCCAGCGCATTGACTACGCGCCCGAGCATGCCATCGCCGACCGGCACTTCAACAACGTGCCCGGTCCGCTTGACGGTGTCCCCTTCCTTGATATCTGGATCATCACTCATCAAAACAACGCCGACCTGGTCTTCTTCCAGGTTCATGACCATTCCGTATACATCATGCGGAAAGAGAAGAAGCTCGGACATCATGGCGTTTTTCAGTCCATAAACTGTAGCGATACCGTCCCCTACCGAAAGGACCGTTCCGCTTTCGTTCATTTCTACATCTTTATCAACATTCTGGATCTGTGCTTTGATCAGTTTTGAAATCTCTGCGGGATTTAAACTCATTCACATCACCTGTTTTCAGCTTTTCAAAAGCTGTTCTTTCATTTTATCGAGCTGGCTGAGATAGCTTGCATCCAGTACGGCATTGTCGGTCTGGATTTTCAAGCCCGCAATCAGGCCTGGATCCACGCTGCATTCCAGCTTCACGCCGGCATTCAGCTTCTTTTCCAGGGCCCGGGCCAGTTTTTCCTTCTGGGCATCATCCAGCGGATGGGCGCTGGTCACGCGCACCGTCTGGATATTGCGGCTTTCATCCAGCAGCCGCCCATAGTCATCGGCAATCTGCAAAAGACTTCCAGCCATGTGGTGCCGGCAGACGACCTTGAGAAAATCCATGAACTTGCCGTCCAGCTCCGACTCAAAAATCTTCTGGAGCAGTTCTTCCTTGTTTGCCGAAAAGATTCCCGGATGGCCAAGGATGGCTTTAAGGTCAGGATTTTTGGCGAAGACAGCCTGCATGGTTTCAAAATCGTGCAGAAAGACATCTTCCTTGCCGGACTCCTGCGCCAGGGAAAACAGGGCCTGGGCGTAAGGCAGCCCTTTGTCTACCATTTGCCTTCACCTGCCTGGTCGATCAGCTTATCGAGAATTTCCTTCTGCTTCGTTTCGTCGATTTCAGATTCGAGAATCTGGCCAGCTGCTGCAAGTGCGACATCCGTAATCGCAGTTTTCATTTCTTTCTGCGCTTTCAGCTTGTCGCGTTCAATATCTTCGCGCGCAGCACGGCTGATGCTTTCAGCCTGGTTCCTTGCAGAATCGACAATCTCGTTTTTCTGCGCCTCGGCCTCGCGCCGGGCCTGGGCAATGATCTCATTGGCCTTGGCTCCGGCTGTAGCCAGCTGGGCGTCGTACTGTTTCTTTTCTTCCATGGCCTCGTTTTTCAGCTTTTCAGAAGAGTCGATATTGTCCTGGATTAAAGCCTGCCGCCTGGCAATGAAATCCAGCAGCTTGTTCCAGAAGAAATGCTTGCAGAAGATGACGATTAAGAATGTTGAAATGCATACCAGCAGAACATCCTGCCAGGAAATTCGCAGATAGTTGTCAATATTAAAATCAATCATCGGTTTTCACCAGGATTCTAACCTTTAACAAAGATCAGCAGGATGGCGATGATCAGAGCGTAGATACCGGTAGTTTCAGCCAGGGCGATACCAAGAACCATGATGGACTGAATCTTGCCGGACGCATCCGGGTTTCTGCCGACGGCTTCGGCACCTTTACCGGCTGCAAAACCCTGTCCAATACCAGGACCAAGGCCGGCGATCATGGCGATACCTGCACCAAGTACGGCCATACCTCTGACGAATTCTTCGTTGAACATAATGAAGTTTCTCCTTTAGTGAAATATAAAATTAAATCGGATTCCTCGCGCTTTTCTCCAGCTGGTCTATCCGTTTTCCCAGCCTGAAGCCAGGGTACAGACAAAAAGGCTGCCGGATCAAAGCGAAATAAGGATACTGCCCTAAAAGGCAGCGGTTAATCTTCCTGCTCAGCAACCTGCTGACCCAGGAAGTAGGTTCCAAGGGTGAAGAAGATGTAAGTCTGGATGACGCCCGAGAAGATATCAAAATACATATGGATAAACGGCGTCAAAGTCAGACCCAGATAGCCCCATGGAGCAATGTTCTTAATCAGCGTATACAGCAGCAGCGAGATAATGGATCCGGCCAGGATGTTACCGAAAAGACGCATCGTCAGTGAAATCGGCAGTGCCAGTTCGCCGATAATATTCAGCGGCGTCAGAAGCCACATCGGCTCGGTCAGTTCCTTGAGTCTCGCTTTCAGACCGGCCTTGGTAATGCCGCCGGTCTGAATCATAAAAAAGAACATCAGCGCAAGGGTTGCGTTGAATGAAACATTGGATGTCGGGTTCTGAAAACCAATCAGCCCGACCAGGTTAGCAAGAAGCATTCCGACCATGATTGTGCCAAACATCGGCAGGTAGTGGATGGTCCGCTCCTTGAGGTTGCCCTGTATGACATACAGGCAAAGGTTGTAGAGCTCCTCGGACCAGTACACAATGCCTTTGGGGGCTTTGGACGGATCCGCTTTTTCAATTTTTTTGCCGGCGATAAAAGCCACAAGAGCCATTACCAGGCAGATTACCAGCCAGACGAGAATCGACTGGTGAATCTCAAAATCAAAGGAGCCGATATGGATAATAATCTCAGAAGCTTGAGTCATTTTCGGTCCTTTCTCTCTTTGACGGAATACACAACCAGACTGGCTTTCCCGATCAGGATTCCGGCAAGCATGGTGAGTATGGAAAAATGCATCCATACACCAAGAAACAGGCAGGCGGCATAAAACAGGTAGCGCGTATAGTAGCCTGCCTTTCCCTTCTTCTTTTCCTCTTTAATGGACGAGCCAAGGCCGGCCACCATCCTGCAGATCATGTACAGACCTGCACACGAAATCAAAGCACCCCAGACCAGGCCGCCTATAGCGCCGGCTTTGCCTTGCGCCGGCCAGAACAGCCCGATCAGCACCAGAACGGGAATGCAAAGGATCAGGGTGATCAGGGAAGAGTCCTTGAGAATTCGCTTTGGCTCATCACTCATACACTACTTGGTTTTCTGATCATCGCTTTTTTTCTGATCTTTTTTCTTGCTGCGCCATAAAAGGACAATAAAGCTTCCGATAATCGCGTACAGAGTCAGGACAATGATCCAGACCGGGCGCATACCTGTCCAGGAATCGAGCAGGTAGCCAATCCAGATGCAAACCAGCAGGTTAACAAGCAGGAACCCTGAAAATTTAGCGGGTGACATTACTTGGTTCCAAAAATCCGGTCGCCGGCGTCGCCAAGGCCTGGGACAATATATCCGTTTTCATTGAGGTGATCATCCAGGGCTGCCAGGTAGATGTCTACATCCGGATGGTGCTTTTCGACGTTTTTGACGCCTTCTTCAGCTCCAACCAGGCAGACCAGCTTGATGTTCTGCGCGCCCTGCTTCTTGACCATGTCAATCGCTGCCACGCTGCTGCCGCCGGTGGCCAGCATTGGATCGACAACAATCGTTACGGCATCCTTGATGTTTTTCGGGTACTTCTCAAAATAGGTGTGGGGTTCCAGAGTCTCTTCATCGCGAAACAGACCGACATGAGCGACTTTTGCCGTCGGGATCAGGTCCAGGATTCCGTTGGTCATGCCCAGGCCGGCACGCAGAATCGGAACAACGACAACATCCTTGGCCAGCTTGGATCCGGTCATCGTGCATATCGGCGTTTCCACTTCATGCTCGACAAGCGGGAGGTCACGGGTTACTTCGTACACCATCAGCGATCCGATCTCATCCAGATTGTCTCTGAAATCTTTTGTGCTTGTGTTTTTATCCCGCATAATCGTCAGCTTGTGCTTGATCAGCGGATGATCAAAAACCGTTAACAAAGTGAATCACCTTCCTTTATCCCCGTAATTATAACAAAAGCTGGACATTTACTCTCTGCAGGGCGCCGAGTTTGGGCAAATTCGAAAAGTTAGCTGTTTCGACAGGTTCTGGCCAATATGGCTTTCCCTTCCTTCGGGGAAATCTACTTTTTAAAATCCTGGCCGTTTTTGAAAACAGTTCTCATTCTTGCGGCTTTTCATTTCTGATCATCCAAAAAACGGGCCGATTTGGCAGGTGCTATGCTGGAAACAGAAAGAAGCTGCCCTGCAGGCATGCAGCTTGCCTTTTAAGGCTCTCTTCATAAACAATGCCTGCCGCTTTATCGCCCGCTTTTTCCACCGTAAAAGGACGGGCGGAAAATACGGGCCTGCAAAAGCCTGAAAAGAAGGAGACTTACGGATGGAACAGGAAAAATATATTTACCAGAATACGCCGGACAACCGCAACCGGTTTGTCATTGGGACAGAAGGAAAGAATCCGCTGATTGTCATGAGCATTAACCCTTCAGTCGGCTCCCCGACCCAGACCTCATCGACGCTGGGCACGGTGCGCCACATTGCGGCTGACTATGGCTATGACAGCTGGATCGTGCTCTGCCTTTATCCCCAGCGCGCGACGCATCTCGATGAGCTGACCGAAATGGCAGATCCAGCCCTGATTGAAGAAAACGACAAGGTGATCAACGAGATCCTCTCCCGCTACCCGAACCACAAAATCTGGGCGGCCTGGGGAACACATTATCATGACCGCTGCTTCTTCCCGCAGTGTCTGGCCAATATCGTTAAGATTGCGGACAAGTATGGCGACACCTGGATGCACTATGGACCGCTGGACGAGGATGGCACGCCCCGCTATTGCCTGTACCTGGAAAATGGCGAAGGCTGGTATCCCTTTGATGTCCATGCCTTCCTGAAAAACACGCTCGACTAAAAGCAGCTTTCTTTGCTGCCGCAAAAAACGTTTCCCCGAAGATGTTTTCTGGTCTTCAAGGAAACGTTTTTTTCTCGTCTTAAGCTTTTAGCAGCAGGATCAAAGCTGGAACTTTTCGCTTTTTCTTTTCATGAGTTCATGAGTTCATGATTTTTTCTTTGGCAGGATCCGACTGGCGGCAGGCCAGGGCTTTTCGAGCCGCCATTTTCCACCGCCAAAGCAGGATCTGCCTCAGGCTGGCTGCCCTCCTTCCTGGCCGGCTTTTCCATCTGGCCAAAATGCAGCGGCTCCCACTGGCCGGCGGCTTCAATGACCAGGCGGCTTGTATCAAAGGAGAGGGTATGCAGCCTGGCCTTCAGGGCATCCAGGGCTTTCTGGGGCGTATTGGCTTCTTCGGAAAGATGGGCCAGGACAATGTGCCGGGTCTTCGGGGTAATGAGGCGGGCCAAAAGCCGGGCGCAGTCTTCGTTGCAAAGATGCCCGGTATCGGAAGCAATGCGCTGCTTGAGCCAGAACGGGCGATTTGTGGCTTCGAGCATTTCCAGGTCGTGGTTGCTTTCAAAAATATAGTAGTCGGCCCCAGTTAAAAGCGGGAAAACTTCAGCCGGCAAATAGCCGGTATCAGTGATATAGACGAGCTTTTCGTGGCTGTCATCGATCACAAAGCCCATGCTCGGGCCCGAATCATGGGAGGTGGCAATGGCCTGGATCCTCAGATCCCCGATCGTAAAGATAGCCGGGCACTGGATGGGATGCAGATGGAGCGGGACTTCATTGCGCCTGGAATCCCGAGCCTTTAATGGGCAGCAGGCATAAATTTCCGTATGGGCAAACATGGCCAGCTGGCGGATGTGGTCGGAATGGGAATGGGTAATCAGCAGCGCGGCAATCTGCTCAATGTCCTGGCCGGCCTGGGCCAGCGAATTGCGCATGTATTTTTTCGTGGACGGTCCGCAGTCAATGAGAATGGACGTAGATCCGGTACGCACCAGGCAGGAGTTGCCCTTGGAGCCGGAGCACAAAAGATCAACCCGCATAGCGTGCCATCTCCAGATCTCCCACCTTGGAAGAAAACAGGGAGCAGTTTTTTTCGAAGACCAGTTCAATCGAGCCGGTTTCGCCGTTTCGATGTTTTTTCAAAGACAGATCCACGACTTCGGTCGGGTCATCGCTGTCCGGGTCCTTGTTGTAGTAGGCTTCGCGGTAAATAAACATGACAATGTCGGCATCCTGCTCGATGGAGCCGGATTCACGCAAGTCAGACAGCTGCGGCTCATGATTGGTCCGCTCTTCCACTTTACGGGACAGCTGAGAAAGAGCGATCACCGGGCAGTCCATTTCCTTGGCCAGGATCTTGAGGTTTCGCGAAATTTCGGAAACTTCCTGCTGGCGCGAATCCGAGCGGCCGCTGCCCGAAATCAGCTGCAGGTAGTCGATCACGATCAAGGAAAGTTCTCCTTCCTGGTTGCGCAGCTTGCGGCACTTGGAAAAGATCTGGCTGACTTTGATCATGGATGTATCGTCAATATAGATCTTGCGCTCGGAAAGCGTGTTGGACGCCTGGTTGAGCGAATTGAGATCGTCCGGATCCAGCTTGCCGCTGGTCAGCTTCTGGCCGTCAATATGGCCCTCGGCCGCAATCAGACGCTTTACCAGCGAAGCCGCGGGCATTTCCAGCGAGAAAATCGCCACGGCTCCATCATTGCGCTTGGCAACCTGGCTGGCAAAATTGAGGGCCAGGGCTGATTTTCCCATCGCCGGACGGGCCGCCAGGATGATCAGATCGCCCCGGTGAAAGCCGTTGGTCATCTGGTCCAGCTGGCTGTAGCCGGTCCGGATGCCGCTGATGCCTTTGGCATGGCGAAGCATTTCCAGCTCCGCCTTGACTTCGGCAATGATTTCGCGGCTGCTCTTGAAATCCGTGCCGCGCCGGCGGCGGGTGACATCCATGAGCATCCGTTCAGAATCATCCAGGATCATGTCAATTTCAGCAGTTGAGCTGCCGGCTTCGTCGGCAATCTTGTCGGCGGTATCGATCAGCCGGCGCAGCTGGGCCTTGTTCTGGATGGTTTCAATATAGGAAGCAGCGCTGGTCCCGCTGAAGGCCGAATCCATCAGGCCGGAAAGATAGTCCAGGCCGCCGCTTTCTTCCAGCGTTCCGTTTTCTTCCAGGCGCAGCACGAGCTTTTCAAAATCCAGGTTCTGGCCGCCGGCGGCCACATCCATCATGGCCTCATAAATATGCTGGTGCGCAGGAACAAAAAACTCGGAAGCACTCAGATCGGCATCCCTGCACTGCGACAGGATGTCGGGGAAAACGAGTAGTGCTCCGAGCAAAGACTGCTCCATGCGCTGGGCATTTGGCAGTTCGCGGATCATTTAAGCTCCTTTGGCGCTGACATGCACGTTAATGGTGCCGATGATTTTTCCTTTGTACAGATCCACCTTCACCTTGGTCGTTCCCAGAGAATCAACTGGGGTTTCCATGATGATTTTCCGCTTGTCCACCTGGATTCCTTTTTCAGCCAGGCCGGCGACGATCTGCTTGGACGAAATCTGGCCGAAGGTATTGCCGCCTTTTCCGGTGTTGAGCTGGAATTCAAGCGTCATGTCCTTGAGCTTTTCAGCCGTTTCCTGGGCATCCTTCTGGTTTTGCAGATCCTGCTGGTGCTCCTCTTCCTTGCGGGCGGCCAGGTCTTTGGATGTGACCTTGTTATACGGTTCGGCCAGCCCTTTCTTGATCAGGAAATTGCGGCCGTAGCCGTCTGAAACTTCCTTGACTTCATCTTTTTTTCCGACGTTGCGCACGTCTTCAAGCAAAATTACTTTCATCAGCTTTTCTTCTCCTCATCCAGGAGTCCTTTCAGGATTTCCATCGCCCTGTGCGGTGTGATATCATCCCGCTCCAGCGCGGCGGCGCTGAAATGGCCTCCTCCATTCATTTTTTCCATAATCTTCTGGACGTTGATCGAGCCATCGCTTCTGGCTGAAATGGCGGTGTGCCCGTTGTTTTCATTAATGCCGATCGTAAAGGCAGCCTGGCAGCCTTTGAACTTGAGCAGGCTGTCCGAAATCTGCGAAAGCAGCGTCCGGCTGACCGGTACCGGCAGTATATCAATCATATACTTATCGCCGTAAAATTCCGCCCGCTCCATCATTTCCGAGCGCTTGCGGTATTCCTGGTAGCTTTCCTGAAGCGCTTTTTCCGCCACCTCGGCATTGGCGCCCCAGGAGCGCAAAAGGCCGGCAGCCTGGAATGTGCGCTCGGACGTATGCGATTTGAAGCGGGCCGTATCGACCAGGATGCCCAGGTACATGATCGTCGCTTCCATTTCATAAATCGGGATGGAAGCCGGCGAATCCTGGAGCAGTTCCGTCATCATCTCGCAGGTCGAAGAGGCCTGCGACTCGATGTAGGAAGTCAGGACATTGAGCGGATACTGCTCCGAGCGGCGGTGATGATCGACAATGATCGTCGGCACGCCCATATCCAGCAGCCGCTTGCCCGAAGAGATCGCCGGGTTGGAATGGTCGACCATGACCAGCAGATCCTTTTTCGGATCGATCATCTCCAGCGCTTCCTCTTCGGTGATCAAAGAATGACGGTTGTGCAGTGTTGCTTTGTACTGGTCGAGCGTCTGCTGCAGCTGGCCATCGCGCGGCACATTTTTTAATACAATATACGCTTCCTTATGTAAAGCCTTGACCCAGTTGGACATGGCCAAAGCCGCCCCCATGGAGTCAAAATCCGTGTTGACATGGCCCAGGATAAACACCCGGCCGCCGTTGCGGATCAGATCCTGAATACTGGAGCCGACAATCCGGACCCTGGCCTTAGAGCGCTGGCTGGCCTTTTCGGAATTGCCGCCGATAAACTCAAGCGGATGGACGCCGTTTTTAATCGCCGCCTGGTCGCCGCCGCGCGACTGGACGATTTCCATGACTTCATTAAGCATGCGGTCCATTTCCGTGAAGGAGGGCAGGTTTTCCACCAGGGCAATCGAAAGCGTGATGGAAATATCCATGGCATTGGAAATATCCTTGATTTTCTGCAGAATCGGGAAATTCTGCCGGCGCAGGCGGTTGAGGATTTCTTCATCCAGAATCAGGATATAGCGGTCAGAGCGGATGCGGCGGATGAAGATCCCGTTTTCCTTGGCCCACTGGACCAGAGGCATGCGCAGGCGGGTATTGATCTCGTTCATGATCTCTTCGTTGTCATAGCTCTGGTATTCATCGTAGTTGTCCAGGTTCATGACGCCGACAACAATCGCGCCATGCAGCAGCCGTTTCTGGAGCATCTGCTCCTGGGTAATGTTCTTGACAAACAGGACCTGGCTGCCTTCCTTGTGGCGAACTTCAAAGGTATCGCCTTTGTATGTTCCGGTGATGGTATCGACTTCGTTTTCAAACAGGTCGCGGATATCGGGCAGAAAGCAGGTCAGCTTCTTGTTGACCATGTCAATGTCCATCATGCGCAGATAGTCGGACTGCCAGGTGCAGACGTATTCATTGTTGTAAGTCATGATGCCAACCTGGCCAAAGACCATGGCATCCTTGGCATCCTTGCCCAGCACCCGGCTGATTTCCACATCGGTCTGGATGCCTTTTAAAACCAGGGCCCGCCAGAACAGAACAAACAGGACAAAGGCAAGCAGTGAAGTCAGGCCCATGGCAAAAGCCGGCAGCCACTGGCCGGTAATGGCAAAATAAAGACTGAAGGCTGCCCCGATCAGCAGCAGGATCAGAAACAGGATTTTCCATTTTCTAAATCGCTTCATGTTTTTTCCTCATGCGAAAGACAGACTGGCCAAGCAGGCTGACCAGGCCGACGGCTGCTTCAGCCAGGTTCATGCCTGGCAAAAAGGCGCCAAGCACGACCAGCATGACCTGCCAGAATGGTCTGGACGGTTTGATTTTTTGCAGAAGAACCCTGGCTCCCTGCCAGATCAGGGCAATCAGGCACACCAGGACGGCAAAAAACAGGCAGTCTTTCACTTCTGCATGAAATGATACCATACCGCTTATCGAGAGCAGCCAGATTGGGAAAATCACACAGAATATCCACGCAAACCAGGGCGAGATCGCCACTTTCAGCTTCAAACGGGCAATCTGGGGTTCTTTGAGCAGTTTAAACGCCAGCAAAATGGTCAAAGCCGCCATCGCAAAAGTTTCCAGGAACGCTTCGATGACCGCCAGCAAAACCAGCAGGCCATTCCAGGAAATATACGGTTCAAGAAACTGGTACATCTCCTTTTCCTGCGCCCCGTCAAAGCCAAACAGGGCTGCCAGCAGCGTCAGCTGCAGCAGGCTGATGATAAAAAGCAGGATAAAGCAGAGAATGGACGTTGTCAGGATGCTGATTTTCCGGCGAATGCCATAGCCAAAGATCCACCCGGCCGCCAGCATGCTGCCGGCAAGGATCCAGGTCGTCATTCCGGAAAGCATGAAAGTCATCGCCAGCATCGCTGCCAGGGCGCAAAGCGAAAGCCGGGCATCCTCCTTCAGCGCCAGGACCAGAATGGGCAGCGCAAAAAGATAAGGAAAAATGGACTCCACCCAGAATCCGGTCAGCGTATTCATCAAAAGCAGCACGCCATACACACCGCAAAGCATGCCGGCACGGGCAACAGATTTTGTTTTCATCCTTTTATTTTACTCCTTGTTGACAATGAATTACTTTCCATCCCGGAAATTGTCCTTCTCCTTATAACGGCAAAAGACAACAGCAAAACGAGTTACCCTCTCTTTATACGGGCCTGCTTCATGAAAAGCAGATGCCAAATCCTGATGCTTCCCGTCAAATCTATCCATGCCCTCCATCAGATTCGCCCTCAGATCCAGAAAAAACGCATTGAACAGCCGTATTGGCAGCCTGCAAAAAACTCCCGCCTTGACGGCTGCCAGAAGATCCAGTCATCTGGTCTGCCTTTGAAAGAGCGGGAGTTTTATTCATTGTTTCAATCCATCAGCTATCCGCTGCACAGCCCATTGCACCGACTGAAGCAAATCTTCAGACGGCCAGGACCTGGCTCATCCTTTATGGCTAAAGGCTGTTTTCAAGCTGCGGCCAAAAGCTACATGGTGTACTGGTGCTTTGCCTGGTCGTAGCGGTTGCCGATATACTGGCTCTTGCCAAAGCCAAGAATCATGATGAAGATCGGGTCAATCAGATACAGGCCGATAAAATAGCCCAGTCCATGGCCATAAGCCAGCGAAATGTTGTAGCACAGCACTGCCTTGATCAGGCCGGCCACAAAAGTCAGGGCATAGGAGATGTAAGCCAGCATAATCAGGCCATTCCACATGGCGAGGCTGAAAAGCAGGGCGCCGCCTAAAGCGCAAAGAATCAGAACCCAGAACATGTTGGCCTGCCAGGTCAGCTTGAACAGGATATAAATGTTATAAAACGGAACAATCGCCTTCCATCCGGCTTCGCCGGCCTTGGTAAACATCTTCCACAGTCCAATCGCCTGCAAAACGTACCACACAATAGCGATCACGGTATAAAGCGTATAATATTGCGAGTCAAAAGTTAACATATTCATTTCATCCTTTCGGTATGATTAAATTATAGAAAGAATGTGTGAATTAACATGACATTTGCCCTTATTTATACTTTCGAAAGACCTGTCTCCAGGCATTACTTTTAATAATAGGAAAAAGCTTTTTTCATGGCTTTCTGCCAGGGCAGCCGATCATGAAGCGCCCCCTTTTTCATCCCGTTTTCTATAATTGAGCTATGAATACTGACTCCAATTTAAAAAGCGATATTCTCTCTGCCTATGGCACCTGCGACTTCATTGCTTCGCTGACCGGTGAAGACATCCGCAAAAAGATGGAAGAAGAACTGGTCCGCTATGTTTTTGTGTGCAGCGACAGCCAGGAAGAAACCGAAGAATTTGCCCGCCGGTACCTGCTTGATAACTCCTTAAAGGTTAAAGAGATCATTGAGAACTTCTCGCCGGCCATCTTCAAAGTCCAGGGATCGCGGCTGATGGAAGACTTTATCTGGTCGGATGAATACTTCCAGACCGTCAATCCCAAGTTTCCTTCGCTCAACCGCACCCTGCTTACCGGCATTCTTGCCCGGATCGCCGCCCTGTACCATATCCAGGGTGACTGGCTGAAAAACTGGATCGAAGAAATCCCCACGGCCAGCACCCAGATCGAGCCTGTCTTTGATCCCCGGCCCGAACAGCTCAAGGATTCCCTGGCAAAGCTTGATCATTTAGTCGGGCTGGAAGAAGTCAAGTCGGAAATTCGCGACCTCTCAGCCCTGCTTGAAATCTCCCGGCTTCGCCAGGCCCGCCATCTCAAGTCTTCGCCAACCGCCAGGCACCTGGTTTTTTCCGGCAATCCGGGAACCGGCAAAACGACAACCGCCCGGATTCTGGCCGAAATCTACAAAAACCTGGGCTTTCTGTCCAAGGGCCAGCTGGTCGAATGCGACCGCTCCGATCTGGTGGGCGAATACATCGGTTCGTCCGCCCAGAAAACCAAGGCTATGATCAAGAAGGCCAAAGGCGGCGTGCTCTTTATCGATGAAGCGTACGCACTGGCCCGCAAGTCCGAGCGCGACTATGGGCGCGAAGCAATCGAAGTGCTGCTCAAGGAGATGGAAGACAACCGCAACGACCTGGTCGTTATTACAGCCGGCTATCCGGACCTGATGGAAGATTTCCTCAACTCCAATCCTGGCCTGCGCTCGCGGTTTACAACGTTTCTGCATTTTAGCAATTACGATGGCAGCCAGCTGCTGGAAATCCTCGAAACAATGGCCAAAGATGCGGATTACCGGCTGGATCATGAGGCCAGAAAAGAGCTTGCCCTCGAGTTTGACCAGATCGCTTCCCGTCCGCCCCGCGACTTCGCCAATGCCAGGTATGTCCGCAACCGGCTGGAAAAAGCCATTGGCCGCCAGGCCCGAAGGCTTTTTGGCAGCGAATCGATCAGCGATGACGACCTGATGCTGCTTACCGCCCAGGATTTTCACTGAGCACCCAGAAAATCCGGTGCCGGCTTTCGTTTTTGTCTTTTAACTGGTTTATGTCTTTCTCCAGGCTGCAGGAAATGCAGCCTGGATTTTTTGTTTCTGTTTTCGAAACGCTGGTCTTCTTTGCGGGATACCGTCCCGGCAGAATAGCCAGTCCCGGATGGTCGGGGAGATGCAGCAGGCCCGGAAGACTTCAAATGCACCACCCGGTCATGTCAAAAGGAAAAAGCCTCGCCAGACAGGTACAAAAAAAAGGACGGAAGTCCGCCCTTTGAGTTTATGGTCTGAATTAGTCTACTACATATGGAAGCAGAGCCATCTGTCTTGCACGCTTGATTGCGGTAGCCAGCTGTCTCTGGTAGCGGGCGCGGGTTCCGGTAACACGTCTTGGAATGATTTTACCGTTGGCGTTGATGAACCGCTTGAGCAGTTCTACGTCCTTGTAGTCGATTTCCTTGATTTTATTTTTCGTGAAATAGCAGACTTTTTTGCGTCCCATGCGCTGTTTTTTGAATGCCATGTCGGATCTCCTTTCTAGAATGGTAAGTCGTCAGACGAAATATCGAGTGTTTCGTCATCCTTGAATAAATCAGCGTTATCGGCTGAGGAAGAAGCAGCTGCGGCATCCTTCGATGGAGCAGGAGCCGGAGTTGGATTCTGTGCAAATCCGGAATCTACACTCTGTGCAAACGGGTTGGACTGGTTATAGCTGGACTGGCCATAATTTGACTGGCCAAAGCCGCCGGACGAATAATTGTCCGAAAAGCCGCCGCCCGATCCATAGCTGTCCTGGTAGCCGCCGCCATAGTTTGAATTACCATAGCTCTGAGCGCCATAGCCGTTATCCGGCTGGTAGCCCTGGCTGGCACGTTTCGGTTCGAGAAACTGTACATTGTCAGCAATGACATCGGTGGTATACACACGCTGTCCCTGCTGGTTGACATAGCTGCCTGTCTGAATTCTGCCTTCAACAGAAATCAGAGAACCTTTGTGGAGATAACGGGCCATATTTTCGGCTGTCTTGCCAAAGGCAACACATGAAATAAAGTCCGCTTCCGGCTGACCAGGCTGCTTAAAGCGACGGTCAACAGCAAGTGTAAAGCGAAGCACGCTGCTGCCGCTGGCGGCACGGCGGATTTCCAGATCTTTTGTCAGGCGGCCAATTAAATCTACACGGTTCATCATAAGGCTCGATCCTCTACTTTTCTTCTTCTTTTTTGATTACCATTGTGCGGATTACGCTGTTGTTGATCCGGCACAGACGCTGGAATTCTTCGATTCCCTCGTTGTTGGCAGTGCAGTACATAACCACGTAGTGGCCTTTTTTCATGTGATTGATTTCATAAGCGAAATCTTTTACGCCCCAGTTGTCCACTTTGTCAATGGAACCACCGTTTTCGATGATTGGCGCATACAGTCTCTTTTCCAGCGCTTCAAACTGAGCGTCGTCCAGAGATGCGTTCACAATGTACATGCATTCGTATTTTTTCATGAGCAGTACACCTCCCTTTGGTCAATTGGTCCTGCTTTATCCTGTTTGATTCTTTCAAAACAGGCAGGACAGAGAGCAAGCATGACTTGCCGAACTATCCTACCAAAAAATAAAAGGATACGCAAATTCCGACAGGAATTCCCAGGCTCATTCTCGTATGCAAAAAGGCTTTCAGAAAGAGATGTAACGAAACTTGTTTCCTTTCTGCCTCTGACTCAAAGCCCGAGCAGAAAGCTAAGCCCTAAAAAGCGGAGTGGTTTTGTATTTTGTGCAGGGGAGGCTGCGGCAATTGGTTTGTTTTGGACAAAAGAACTGCTACTCTACTCCATAAGGGTAATTATGGCAAAAAAACAAAAGACAAAATCAAAAGACAGGACCCGCTTTGAAGCGCCGGAACTGGAGAAAATGTATACGCGTGTCCGCAAGGATCTGCGGCGCATCGGGCTGCCGCTTGGCCAAGTGACGGAAGTCGGCATCAATATGCATTTGCGCACATCCCTGGGCCGCTGCTGCTCCAGCACAAAAAACGGCGAGCGCGTCTGCCGGCTGGAATTTAACCGGACTCTTTTCCGGTTTCCGACCGATGCCGCGTTTCAGGATACCATGGCGCACGAACTGATCCACACCATTCCCGGCTGCCAGAATCACGGACCCCTGTTCAAGGAATACTGCAGCACGATTAATGAGCGGCTGGAAGGCTACAATGTCAGGCCAAAATTCAATTATGAAGACTATGGCGTGCTGAATCCCCACCAGAAAACATCCGAGTTTGATTTCAAATATATCCTGATCTGCGAAAAGTGCGGCCAGGTTTTTGGACGCGACCGGATGAGCCCGTTTGTCAAAAATCCTGATGACTACCGCTGCCCATGCGGAGGCCGGATTTTGCGGGTAATGTAGCAGACTAAACCAGGTCCTGAAGCCAGGGATGATTCATCGAAACATCCCTTTTATGGAAATGTCCTTTCAGGCAAAAAGGAATCCCGGCTAATGGGATTCCTTTTTTACTGCCCCATCTGGGGCATCTCCAATTTGTATCTATATTGATAATTATTGCCGGCTGCGTTTTGCCTGTCGTGGCCTGGATCGTCTCAAAAGCAAGCGTGATCCAAAATATATTTCATTACAAATATCTTTTTTTATCTTATTTTAACCGCCCCGGCCGGCCAGGTTTTTGCCAGGCACGCTAGATTTCAATCGAGTTTTCTTTGGTGTAGACGTCAACGGCTCCGTCAACCGGATCAAATACCTGCACGCAAAGAGCGTTCAGGCCGGTATGAATGCCGACGGCACTGACCAGATCAATGACCCGGACGGTCGCTTCCGGGAACTGGTCCTTGATTTTATGGGCAAACTTTTCGGCTGCTTCCACGGAGTCGACATGGGCTACCGAAATATCCGCCTTGCCCTGGACACCGGTCTGCTTGAGCTGGTCAATAATACGATCCTGCGCGCGCGACATGGTTCTGACTTTGTCAAAGACATCCACACGGCCGCCGGTTTCCTTGTTTTCATGCAGCAAAGGCTTGATCTTGAGCAGGCCGCCAAGCATCGCGGCCGCTGCGGTCAGCCGGCCGCCCCGCTTCATGTGCTGGAGATCGTCGCAAAGCACAATCGTGTCGCTTGGCCCGCAGATCTTTTCCAGCTGGGCCATGATTTCTTCAATCGACTTGCCCTGGTCATACATTTTCTTGGCCGTCTCTACACAGTGTGCTTCCATGACCGCTGTCGAATACGTATCAAAGCCGTAAAAAGCCAGCCCGACATGATTGGCGGCCGATTCCATGGCATCAAGCGTACCGGAAAGGCCTTTGCAGATGGGTACACAGAAGACGCCTTCATAGCCTTCCTTTTTCAGGTATTCAAACAGATCTTCAATTTTTCCCAGCGAAGGAAGCGAAGTCTTCATCTGGACCTGGTTATGAAGGTTTTCAATAATCTGGTCGTAAGTAATGTCTTCGCCCTCATCATAGGTTTTATCTCCAATCGTAATCTGCAGCGGAAGAGAATAAATCCCTCTTTCCTGCCAGAACTGGCGGGTAAAGCCGGTTCCGCTGTCAGTCACAAATGCGAGTTTCATCATAGTCAGCTCCTTCAATTTTCGGAATGTACTGCATGCCGATGGATCCCAGCCCGGTATGGCTGGCGATGACCGGGAACATGTCCAGGGTGTGAACCGGGGTCTGCGGGCTGATTTCGTGCAAAAGCTCCTTTGCTTTTTGAGCCATCGCATCATCATTGCCGTTTAAAACGAAAAATTCGTATTCCACGCCGGGTTCCATTCCCTTCTGGATCTGTTCAGCCCCTTTGGCCAGGGCTTTGTGGAAGGTTCTCACTTTATCAAACGAGTCGACTTTGCCTTCTGTTTCCTTGGATACCTTCAAAACCGGCTTGATCTTGAGCAGGCCGCCAAGCTTTGCGGCCAGCGGTGTCAGGCGGCCGCCGGCAGCCAGGTGATCCAGGTTGTCGACAATCAGGTAGCCTGCCGATTTGTCGACGGCATTTTCGAGAATCCGGATAATTTCCTCCGGATCCTTGCCGGCATCGAGCAGCTGCCTGGCCGCAATGGCCAGATACTGCTCAATTGCCAGAGTTGTATAAATATCCAGGGTATGAACATTCAGGCCCAGCCGTTTAGCGGTTGCCTGGACGGTCTGGTTGGTACTGGAAAGCCCGTTGGATAAATTGATGACGATCAGATCCGTAATTCCGTCTTTTTTATAGTTTTCAAACATTTCTTCTTCCAGAAGCAGAGGCGGCTGACTGGTGGTCGGCATTTTTCCGTCTTCCAGCATCTGGTAAAGAAGTTTCGTATCAAGATTCACTCCATCCAGGTACTGCTGGTCATCGACCAGAACCTGCAGCGGAAGCAATCCAATCCCAAGGGCATCTGCCTGTTTCTGGGTCAGCCCGCTTCCGGAATCTGTAACAACTTTAGTTTTCATTTTTCCCTCCGTAATGGCGATTTCTTCGCCAAAATCCCCTCTGTTCTCATTTTAGCAGAGTCACATCATTTGCCTGTCTGTCACAACCAGCCCCCGCTAAAGATGAAAAGGCTCAACCGGCAGCCCGAAAGATTTTCGCCGGCAGGAATAGCTCATAAAAAAGAGGCAATACCATCCGGTTTTGAACGGAAGCTCTTTACCGGCCTTCTCAAGCTTAAGTCCCCGTTCTTTCTGGATCAAAAAACGTAGGAAAGCCGCGTGGTCAAATTTTATGCAGGCGATAAAAAAGCAGGCGAAATCCATGGAAATCTTCCAGTTTTGTTTCCAGATACAAAAAACGCTTCCTGACGCAAAGCAGGCATTGTTCGAATGCTAAACTATGGATAATCATCCTGTTTTATGGCAAACCCGCCAAAGCAAAAAAACGGGCCAACCGCCATAAACGGCCGGCCATCACGCCAGGCCGGCGGGAATGAGGAGATAGCGCTGCCTTTTTATCAGGCAAAAACGGGCTGCGTTTTTAAAGCCGCTCACTAGCAGCGCTCCAGCAAAAAAGAGGGGATGTTAAATGAGCTTTATTGAATTCAAGGATGTACGCAAGGATTACCAGATGGGCGAAGTAGTCATTCATGCCCTGGATGGTGTTTCCTTTGACATTGAAAAAGGCGAGCTGGTCATTATCGCCGGCGCCAGCGGTGCCGGCAAATCGACCATTCTTAACCTGCTTGGCGGAATGGATAAAGCCAGTTCGGGAACGATCAAGGTCGGCGACAAAATCGTCAGCAGCTTTTCGGACAAGGAGCTGACCTGGTACCGCCGGGATGATGTCGGATTTGTATTCCAGTTTTACAACCTGATCCAGAATCTGACGGTCCAGGAAAACGTCGAGCTGGCCTGCCAGATCTCGAAAAATCCGCTGGATATTTCCCAGACCCTGGATGCGGTTGGTCTGGCTGACCGCAAGCAGAACTTTCCGTCCCAGATTTCCGGCGGCGAGCAGCAGCGTGTGGCCATAGCCAGGGCTATCGCCAAAAATCCAAGCCTGCTGCTTTGCGATGAACCGACCGGGGCTCTGGACTACAGGACCGGCAAGCAGGTTTTGCAGGTCCTGCAAAACATTGCCAAGAAAGAAAACACAACAGTTGTGATCATTACCCACAACCTGGCGCTGACGCCCATTGGCGACAAGATTATCAAAGTCCGTTCCGGAAAGATTGAAAGCATCACGCTCAATCCTCATCCGCAAAGCGCCGAGGAGATCGAATACTGATGCCGCCCGTTTTATGGAAAGACCTGTTCTATGAAATCAGGCATTCTTTAGGCCGCTATTTGTCGATTACGCTGATCGTGGCTTTAGGTGTCGCTTTTTTTGCGGGGATCAAGGCGTCTGCGCCGGATATGAAAACCTCCGCCGACTCCTATTTTGACAAATATAATGTCCAGGATATCCAGGTTTATTCCACCCTGGGCCTGCAGAAGGAAGATCTGGAGGCGCTGGAAAAAGTCGAGGGGGTATCCGCCGCCCAGGGCCAGTTTTCGGCTGACTATCTGGCCAGGCAGGGTGACCGGGAGCTGACCGTCAAAGTCATCTCCTTTACCGAAGGCCAGCAGGTCAACACGCCCCGGCTGGTGGAAGGACGCATGCCGGAAAATGACCAGGAGTGCCTGATTGAAGCCGACAGCGCGACCGGCAAGATTTTCGGGACGTATAAACTGGGAGATACGATCAGCCTGTATTCCGGCAATTCAAAGCCGGTCGAGGACGATCTTGTCTCCTCCACCTTTACCATTGTCGGCAAGGCCTATAACCCGAACTATCTGTCCTATGAACTGGGCACATCATCGATTGGCAGCGGCACGGTCAATACTTTCCTGTATGTTTTGCAGGATGCCATCAAGGCCGGCTACTTTACCGAGATCGACCTGGAAGTAGCCGGAGCCAAAGAGATGGATAGCTACTCGCCGCAGTACTTTGACCGGGTCGAGCCGGTGGTCGATAAAGTCACTGCCCTGGCCGATACCCAGATCGCCGCGGCGCTGGAACGCTACAATGCCGAAATCGATAAAAACGAGCAGGAAGCCGATGCAAAGCTGGCTGATGGCCAGGCAAAACTGGATGAAGCCAGAAACCAGCTGGACGCGGCACGAAGCGAGCTGGAAAGCGGGCGGGCGCAGCTGGCCGATTCGCGAAAGCAGCTCGACCAGGGAAAGGTCGATTATGACAACGGCCTGAAGCAGTATGAAGACGGCAAAAAGCAGCTGGAAGATGGCCTGAAGCAGGTCAATGACGGAATCAGCCAGATCAATGAGGGCATTGCCCAGCTGCCCCAGCTCCAGGAACAGAAAGAACAGCTGGAGCAGGCGCTGGCGGCCCTGCCGGCGCTGGATAATACCGCCGATTCCATTGCGGCTTTAAACGAGCAGCTATACAAGCTCAATACCCAGATCGAGCGGCTGGAAAAGCTGACGCCAAACAGCCCGCTGCTTTCTTCTTTGCAAAAAAGCCGGGCCGAGCTGCAAAACCGCCTCAACCAGGCCGAGTTTTCCAGCGGCGATACCCGCGACCAGATTCTCGACAAGATCGGGGGGAGCCAGGAAGCGGGCGAGGAAAATCTGAAAAAGCTGGAAGACGGCATCGCCCAGATTGAACAGGGCCAGAACCAGCTGCCCGAGCTGGAAAAGACCCGCGACGAGCTGCTGGCCCGCCAGGATGAACTGCCCGCTGCCAAGGCAAAGCTGGACCAGGCCAAAGCGCAGCTGGACCAGGGCGAGCAGCAGTATCAAGACGGAATGGCGCGGATGGAAAGCGGCCAGGCAGAACTGGAAAACGGCCAGAAAGAATACGATAAAAACCTGGCCGAATTTGAAAAGCAGAAGCGCGATGCCAAAGCCAAGATTGCCGATGCCAGACAGAAGCTGGAAGAAATGGGCGCCAGATGGATCGTGCTGGACCGCGATTCCCACTATTCCTACCGCGACTATGAAGCGTGCGCAGACCGGATGGATGGGATTGCTTCCGTATTCCCGGTCTTCTTCTTCCTGGTTGCTGCGCTGGTTTGCATGACAACCATGACGCGCATGGTCGATGAACAGCGCAACGAAATGGGAACCCTCAAGGCACTGGGCTATTCGCGCTGGCAGATTGCCGCCAAATACCTGATCTATGCCGGATCGGCATCTATTTTCGGAAGCGTGATCGGCTGCGTTGCCGGGATGCTGATTTTCCCGCAGATTATTTATTCCTCGTGGAATATCATGTACAACCTGGAAGGGTTGAAATACCGCTTCCAGCCCGGACTGATGCTGGCGGCTTCCGGCATGGTCACGCTGGTCGTGCTGGCAGCCACCTGGTTTTCTATATATAAGGAAATGCGCGAAGTTCCGGCCCAGCTGATGCGGCCAAAAGCCGCCAAGGCGGGCAAGCGGATTCTGCTCGAGCGCATGGACTGGTTCTGGCAGAAGCTTTCCTTCATGCACAAGGTGACCCTGCGCAACCTGTTCCGCTATAAAAAGCGCTTTTTCATGACTGTCATCGGGATTTCAGGCTGCTCAGCCTTGCTGGTGGCCGGATTTGGCCTCAATGACTCGATCGGCGACATTGTAAGGCTGCAGTTCCAGAATATTTACCATTACAATGCAATGGTCCAGGCCGATACCAGCCTGACCTGGCAGGAGACCCAGCAGCTGGCCGATACGATTGACCAGTTTGACGAAGTCAGCCAGGCCACTTCCATCCAGGTTGTCCCCATCTCGGTTCACTATGACAACAAGGATGTCAGTGCGTCGCTCAACATCGTGCCGGATCCCAAATCATTCGAGCCGTTTATGACTTTCCACCTGAGCGATGGAACCTCAACGTCTGCCCTGCCTGCCGATGGCGCCTATGTCTCAATCAAGACCGCCGACAAGCTGGGTCTCAAGCCGGGCGATGAGCTCGAATTCAAGACGGCCGAGTATGAAAAGCAGGTCAAAGTCAAGGTAGCCGGCATCTTTGACCAGTATGTTGGCCAGGAAATTTACCTCAATGAAGAGACGTTTGAAAAGCTTGGCATCAAGGACAAGCCGTCCATGACCATCCTGCTGCAGGATACAAGCACAGATCCTGACTTTGAAAGCCAGCTGGGAACAAAACTGATGGATTTAAACAATGTGCGCTCCATTACGTTCTACTCGTCTTTGATTACCAACTTTGAAAACATGATTTCCTCGATCAAGCTGGTTGTGGCCGTGCTGATCATCTGTGCAGCGATGCTGGCCTTCGTAGTGCTTTACAACCTGTCCAACGTCAACATTTCTGAGCGGCTGCGCGAAATTGCCACGATCAAGGTCCTGGGCTTTACCGAAAAAGAAGTCAATGCCTATGTCAACCGGGAAACGATCATCCTGGCCCTGATTGGCAGCATTACCGGGCTGCTGTTAGGAATCTATCTGCATGGCATGATCATGAATCTGGCCGAGATGGACACGATCCGCTTTGGACGGACGATTCACTGGCCATCCTTCCTCATTGCGGTCGGCCTGACCATGCTCTTTACCCTGATTGTGAATTTCATCATGAAATACCAGCTGCGCAAGATCCAGATGGTCGAGTCACTCAAGGCAGTCGAATAAAGGAGTGCCAGATTCTCCATCCGCAAAGCGCTGGAATAAATAGTCAAAAAGACGATAAAAAGACCTTTCCAGAAAGAGGCCGAATGACTCCGGTTCTGACCAGGAAAGGTCTTTATTTATGGATAATCCTTCAGGCATTCCTGAAAAAATCATCCCGCTTCAATTTATAATAATCATAGATTTCTAAAAACGCTTTTGACCCAGACAGCCAAAAAGGTCTGATGGCAGCCTTCTTTCTTGCTTTTATAAAACGAGGCTTAGCTGCCGGAAGACTTTTGAAAAAAGAACCTGACATTATGCAGAGGCAAGAATTCAAAAAAGCCAGTCCAGAGAGCCTTCCCCCAGTTCTGAAGACCGCCAAAATCTCTTTGTGTCTGGCATTTACGTCAGAGCGTTAATAGTTTATAATTCTGAAGTTATCAGAATTCTTAACAATCATAACCACATGAACCTGATCACTTAAGGAGGCGAAAAGTATGAAAGCTTTAAAATTCTTATCCGCAGCGGCTTTGTCGCTCATGAGTACAGCGGCCCTGATTGGTCCAGTTTCCGTTTCAGCTGAAGGAAGCCATCCGCTCTTCCGCCTGTACAATCCCAATACCGGGGAACATTTCTATACAGCCTATCATAATGAGATGAGCAGCCTGACCAATGGCGGCTGGAAATACGAAGGCGTAGCCTGGTATTCACCAGATTCCGGCTGGTATGTATATCGCCTGCTCAATCCCAATACCGGGGACCATCATTACACAATGGACCAGAATGAGCGCAATACCCTGATTAAGGCCGGCTGGAAATATGAAGGAATCGGCTGGGCATCTACCGATCTTGGCTGGGCCAATCCGGCTAATGCCGATGGCGTTCCGGTTTATCGCCTGTATAACCCGAATGCCCAGACGGCCACTCATCACTACACCACCGATGCCAATGAAAGAGACTACCTGGCCAGCATCGGCTGGATTCCGGAAGGTGTTGCCTGGTATGCCGTTTCAGCCGGATAAATACCGGGCCGACTGATTTTACAACGCGATAAAGCAGCGGATATCTGTATTCCGCTCTGCTTTTTGCTTTTTGCGCTAAAGCAGTAAAAGCAGCAGAGGATATATTCATGGCAATGTTTGGCAGCACTCCCAATTTTGATGAGCTGCTGCTTTTTCTTTTTCCAGATTCCTTATTGCTCATGCAGATCAAAAGGAACTCGTCAGGCTTCTGCTTTTCTAGCCGCTTCTTTATATCCCATACAGGTTCCATTGCGGCTTGCTGAGGAAGGCAGAAAATTTGAAAAGCTCATCGCTTTCAAATCCAAAAAATCAGCAGAAGAAGCCTTCTGTCCCCCTTTTTCCGGTACTTCTTTCGCTGCCGGCTGTCCAGAACGACTAAAATGAGCTTTCAGGCATGAAAGAAAAAGCCGGATCCAGGCTGGATCGTTTCGGTCTGGCCAGCCTGGGATGGAATCGTCGGGAAGCACCCCCTCCAGCTTTTCTTCGCATGAGCTTATTAATAGGTTTATTCAATAAAATGGACAGGAGGCTTCTATGAAAGAAACGATGCTTCAGTATTTTCAATGGTATTCCCGGGCGGACGGTTTCCTGTATACCCGCCTGCGCAAAGCGGCACCGCTGCTGGCCCAGGCAGGATTTACCATGATCTGGATGCCTCCGGCTTATAAAGGGGCTTCCGGCAAGAAAGATACCGGCTATGCGCCCTATGATCTGTACGATCTGGGAGAATTTCACCAGAAAGGGGCTGTACGGACCAAGTATGGCAATGTCCGCCAGCTCCAGGCTGCCGTGCAGGCTTTGCACGACAATCACCTGGCTTTAATTGCAGACATTGTTTTCAATCACCGGATGGGCGGCGATGAAAAAGAACGGGTCAGGGTTCATCCCAAAAAGGACGCCAACCGGCTGGAAGCCGCCGGGCCGGATTTTGAATGCGACCTGTTTACCCGCTATACTTTTCCCGCCCGCAGCGGGATTTATTCGGATTTTGTCTGGACCAAAGACTGCTTCAAGGCTTCCGACCAGATCCGGAACAGAGAACGCCAGATCCTGCTGTTTGATGGCAAGAAGTGGGATGAAAACGTCTCAAAGGAACAGGGCAGCTTTGATTACATTATGGGCATGGATGTCGATACCTCAGCCTCCTTTGTCAAAGACGAACTGTACCGCTGGGGGATCTGGTTTACTCGCCGGCTGGGCGTCGATGGGTACCGGCTGGACGCGATAAAATCCATGGATGCCGGCTTCTTTCCCGGCTGGATTGCCGCCATGCGCAAAGAAGCCGGTGCCGGTGCATTTGCGGTAGGTGAATACTGGAGCGGCAATCTGGGCGAGCTGGAGCATTATCTCAATGCCTCCCGTCATTGCATGCGCTTATTCGATGTTCCCCTTCACTATCATTTTTATGACTGCTCGCACTCGCAGGGCAGCTATGATGTCCGCAAGCTGTTTGAAGGCACACTTAGCCAGGCCCATCCCGAATATGCCGTCGCCTTTGTCGACAACCACGATACCCAGCCGGGCCAGGCTCTGGCTTCATGGGTGATGGACTGGTTCAAGACGTCAGCTTACGCCATGATTCTGCTTTACAAATGCGAAGTTCCCTGTGTCTTTTTAGGCGATATGAGCGGGGTACGCAAAACCCATTCCCCCAAAGTCGCCCTGCTGGAAGAGATGGTGTGGATTCGCAAAAACCTGCTTTCCGGACCAGTGAAAGACCTTTTTGACCAGGATCCGCAGAAAGCCTGCTGGATTTCGCTTTCAGACCATCCCGTTCTTGTCCTCTTTACCATTGGCGATGCCAAAAGCCGCTCCATTCATTTTGAACAGCTGGCGGGCCTGCGTTTTGAAGATATTTCAAGGCCGGGGCATGTTATCGGGCTGGATGCAAACGGAAACGGCACCTTTGACTGCCAGCCCGGCTGCTGCTCGATTTACCTGCTGGAAAAAGATGCCGCCTGGCTCAGGCAGGCCCTCTATTAGCGGACTGCCCCGGCATTTCCGGCAGATCCAAACGAATCGCAAGATATTCCTTTTAAATCTTCCCTTTCAGGTTCTTCCTGGTGCGGACTTGCCAGGGATGTCTTTGGCCAGAAGATGAAACTCTTCTGGCCGTGTTTCTGTTTCTGCCTGCCATTCCAGCTGATTGCTGGTGGCTGTTTTTCGAAAGACCAAAAACAAAAAAGCGCCCTGGTTTGCAGGACGCCTTGAATCCGGAGCGGATCATTTCCTGTGAACAGGAAATAAAGTATTCCGGAAAATATGGAACCGGACTGGATCAGACAGTCACGATTTTGAGCATGTTGGTGGAGCCGCTTCCTACTGGATAGCCGGCAACAACAATAATGTTGTCTCCGTGATGGAGTCCGTTTTTCAGCGCGATGTTGCGGGCCAGCTGGACATCATTCTGCTGGGTGTTCTGAACATCGGTAACGACCGGCTGTACGCCAAATACCGGCAACAGGGAGCGCTGAACTTTTTCATCAAAAGTTACGGCAATAATCGGAGCTTCCGGACGGAACTTGGCCAGACGCTTGGCAGTCAGGCCGGACTGGGTGAAGGCTACAATCGCCTTGATATCCATGGCCAGAGCTGTTTCAGCTGCTGAAATGGCGATGGAATCGGACATGTTTCGCTTGCTGGAAGCAATGCCGTCAGCCAGGCGGGTTTTGTAGTCGATCATCGGCTCGATTGCATTGGCAATCTTGGTAAAGGTATGTACTGCTTCAGCCGGATAGCTTCCTGCAGCCGTTTCTGCCGAGGTCATAACCGCATCTGTACCATCCATGATGGCATTGGCAACGTCAGAAGCTTCGGCACGGGTTGGTCTTGGGTTGCCCTGCATGCTTTCCAGCATGTGAGTCGCAGTAATGACCGGTTTGCCGGCTTCGTTAGCCATCTTGATCATCTGTTTCTGGTAGATTGGTACATATTCAAGCGAAACGTTTACACCTAAGTCGCCGCGGGCAACCATGATACCGTCTGCAACTTCCAGGATATCGCGCAGGTTGTCGAAACCTTCCTGGTTTTCGATCTTGGCAATAATCTGGATATCATCTTTTCCTTCGGAAATCAGGATATCCCTGACAGCCAGAACATCTTCTTTGCGGCGTACAAAGCTCAGGGCAATGTAGTCTACATCATTCTGGGCGCCAAAGCGCAGGTCGGCTTCGTCTTTCTTCGAGAGGAAAGGCATGGAAAGGACGATACCTGGCAGGTTGCATCCCTTTTTGGATTTCAGGAAGTGAGGGTTGGCTACTACACCTTTGAATTCCTTGCCTGGAGTCACTTCAGTGATATCCACGCGCATTTTACCATCATCCATAAGGATGAAGTCGCCAGGTCTGACGTCGTTGAAAACTTCAGGAACGTTGATAGCGAATTTTTCCCGGGTTCCAACCAGATCCGGATCATTGACGATGGTTACTTCATCGCCTTTTTCAAACTGAACGCCGCCGTTTTCGAAAACGCCAAGACGGATTTCAGGTCCTTTGGTATCCAGCATGATACCGATCGGTTTTTTCAGTTCCTTGGATACCTGGCGGATTCTGTCAATCCGGGCACCATGTTCGCTGTAATCGCCATGGGAAAAGTTCAGGCGGCAGATATTCATGCCTTCGTTCACCAGTTTGGCAATCATTTCTTTGTCTTCACTGGCCGGGCCAATCGTGCAGACAACTTTTGTTTTCTTATCCATATTCACCTCAAATAAATTTCAAAACGATTCTATACCATCATTATTCTAAATGCAGAAATCTGACCGTCTTATCCAAGACGCTCAAAGAGATTCGTGATCGGTTTCCTTGAAGAGGACGGCATGACAAGAGCCCGTTCAATCGGGTAGGAAACGATTTTGTTATCACGAATGGCCACACACTGACCGCCGATTCCCTGCATCAGCAGGTCGATCGCTTTTTCACCCATCTGGCTGGCCAGCATTCGGTCGAACGGACAGGGGGAGCCGCCGCGCTGAATATGGCCAAGGACTGTTGCTCTTCCGGAAAAACCAGTGTTCAGGGTTACGCGCTTGGCAAACTGGTGAACATCTGTAATCTTTTCAGAAATAATAACAATCGCGTGTTTTTTCTTCTTGATCTGGTCAAGGTCGCGCAGGCGATCCAGGATATCCTGTTCGTCAAAGCCGCTTTCGCTGGTTACGATAATTTCAGCGCCGCAGGCAATGCCGGCCCATAAAGCCAGATCGCCGCACCGGTTGCCCATGACTTCAACAATGGAGCAGCGGTGATGCGAATTCGAGGTATCCCGCAGTTTATCGACTGCATCTACAATCGTTTCAAGAGCGGTCATAAAACCGATTGTAAAATCGGTGCAGGTAATATCATTGTCGATCGTTCCCGGCAGGCCGATGCAGTTGATGCCCATGTGGGTCAGTTCCAGAGCACCACGGTAGGAACCATCACCGCCGATGACAACAACAGCCTCAATGCCCCTGCGCTGGAGCTGCTTGATCGCTTTTTTGCGGGCTTCAATATCCTTGAACTCCGGCAGGCGGGCTGAACCGAGCACTGTTCCGCCTCTGGTAAGGATTTCACTGACGGATTCTGAAGTCAGCGGTTCAATGTAGCCTTCAACCATTCCTTTGTAGCCATTATAAATACCGAAGACTTCCAGACCGGCATTGATGCCGATACGTGTGATAGCCCGGACTGCTGCGTTCATACCCGGGGAGTCGCCGCCGGAAGTCAAAACACCGATTCGTTTGATCATCTGTTTTTCCTCCAAATCTTATTCCTCGTGGCTGTGCCAAGACAACCCTCGTAAGCTGTACCTTCTGTACGCTCATTCAGCATAATTTTAGCATAATTCCCAGGGCTTGCTCTGACCATTCCTGCCGCCTCCCCCTTTTTTGCGGGCTTAAATGACAGTCGGCAAAAAGAAGAAACCTTGTAGAATTCCGGCAGCTGGAAACCAGAAACAGGCAAAAACGCCAGGCAGAAAAAGCGGACGAAAAAACAGGCGGACGATCCAGATGGGCTGCATGTACAGCAAAGCTCGCACAGGATACATCCTGCCTGCTGTCTGCGCATCAGGGCATTTTTGCCCAGTCCGGTTTCCTGATGGGTGCCCGTCAAAAGACGTAGCCGAAAGAACAATAATATCGTTACCATCAGCCTGCAACTCTCTGGCGAAAGCCAGCCTGTAAGCGCATGCAAAGTCAAAAATCCTGCTTGTACATCAGCTGCATCTTGCATGACCGGCAAAAAGGTTCTGCTTAAAAGCGGCTAAAAACCAGCATCTTGAATGCAGTCATTCCGCTTTTCGACTCTGCAATGCGTCCTTGCTGGATTCACGAATTGTATGCAGATCAGGCAGAAAAAAGACCAGAACGGTTTAACAGTCCTGGTCTGAGATTGTATTTCTCGATTTTCTTCACTCTTTGGATCTTTCGTTTTTATAAACAGCAGACTGAATCGGTGAAGATCTCGCTTAAACCCTGTTTTTAGCCTAAAGCTTCAAAAGTTTCGATGCGCTTTTTCTCAGCGTTCTGCAGTTCATGGAAGGTCTTGGCCATTTCCTTGACGTTGTTGGTTTCGAGCATCTTGTAGTAGTCGTTTCTTAAATCCAGAGGGATGACAATCGGTGTCTGTCCGCCGCTGATCAGCATGGAGTTGATCAGGATGCGGCCGGTCCGGCCGTTGCCGTCTGTAAACGGGTGAATATTTTCAAACTGAATGTGAAGGTCAGCGACATCATCCATATCAAAGCCGTTGGTAACCAGTTCATTGTAGCGGTTAATAAACTTGGTTAAAAAGCTCTGAATTTCATCCGGTCCCGGGAAAACCTTGGTCGAACCGGAAACATTGGCCGGATCTTCGCGATACGCGCCGCCAAACAGGATGTTTTCATTGATTACATCGTTGATCTGCATCAGGTATTCTTCAGTCAGCGGCTCATTCTGGTAAACGCGTTCGAGCATCTGGTGCATTGCTTTCTTGTGGTTGATTGCCTGGTGAATTTCCTTTGCGTTGGCATTAATCGGGCAGTGGTTGGAATCGAAGGCCAGAGCATAGGTCTCGTTTTTTGTCAGTGTACTTCCCTCAATCGCGTTGGAATTATAAATTACACGGGTGATGTAGTCTTCCCGGTAAGCTTGATTGTTGCGTAAAACGTCTTTAACGTCCATAGTCATATCTCCTTATTCCTCTGGTGATCATTATAAGATAATTGAAATCAGACTGTAAATCGGCAATAAAAAAGTCGGCCTTTCCACCGGCTTTTTCATTCCATATAAAATCGGCTCTGAATGCAAAAAAGCCATTCAGGCCGCCTGCTTCAGGCAGGCCAGGGCGCTTTTGGCTTTTTTGTTCAGTCAGATCTGGTCTTCGATTTCCTTTTCCTGCTGCTTGGTCAGTTCAATGCGGTTGCCCTGGGCATCGTAGACTTCATCCGGATTTCCTTCCAGGACATAAACGGTATCATCCGGGCAGCTTTCTTCAGGTGTCTTCTTTTCTTCAGCCATGATAAGGCCTCCTTTATCTTTATAAATATTATATTAAGATCAAAAAGCAACTGTTCGCTTTTCGCTTTTTTTTCATAATTCATCCCAATGTCATTAAGTTAAAGGAATTTTTCTTTGAAAAAAGCTCTTGAGGAACCTT
>Belle_p2__coassemble_1358_pt1 | contig 39717 bp, 30 predicted proteins | sample Belle_p2__metabat2_high_PE_032 | metagenome-assembled genome bin Belle_p2 | reverse complement strand
CACGCCGTATCATTCCAGCCAGTCGAAGCAGTCCTTTTCTTTTTGTGTTCAGTCCTGACCCGATGTCCTTGATGATCTCTGCATGATTTAAAGAATATGAAGAGGCCTGCTCCAGAACCAGGACGATCTGTCTTTCCAAATCACCGTTTTTTGCCTGACCATGACTGGAGACTCTTGCGTAAATCAGGTCTTTTCCCGGTTCATCTTCCAGAAGCAGCCGGTTTTTTTCTGAGCAGACGGATCACTTCATCTTCAGGAATCAGAAACCTGTTCTTCGTTCCTTCTATGACAATATGTTTGACTTCATTGCGAAGAGCCCAAAAGTATGGAGTTTTTGGGTTCAAATTGAGCATTCGGCCTGCCTCGCCGGTAGTGTAATAATCTTTGTTAAGTGCGGACAGTTTGATCATAGACATTATCCTTATATTCACATATGGTTCTTAAGGATAATATTACTTTAATTACTTTAATTACTTTAATTATCAAACTGTTTCTGACCCTGTTTCACAACCCCGTTCTGTTCTCTTTTTAGATTGCAGATCCTTTGACTGCTTTATTCTGCCGGCAGGCAGCGGATTTTCCTGCCTGTTTTTTACTGACCGGCTTCCTGCCCGCTGATTTCCTGGCAGTCAAACGCCTCCAGGATCTGCCTGGCACAATAAATGCCGGAAGCTGAAGCGTGCGAGAGCGAATGAGTCACTCCGGAACAGTCGCCAATTACGTACAGGCCCTTGCAGGATGTTTCCAGGTGTTCATCCACTTCCGTCTGCATGTTGTAAAACTTGACTTCCACCCCATAAAGAAGCGTGTCATCGCTGGCTGTCGACGGGCACACCCGGTCCAGCGCATAAATCATCTCAATAATGTCATCCAGCTGGCGCTTGGGGATGACCAGCGACAGATCGCCGGGGGTTGCTTTAAGCGTCGGCTTGACAAAACCGGAAGCAATCCGGTCTTCTGTCGAGCGCTGGCCGCGGATCAGGTCGCCAAAACGCTGCACAATGACGCCGCCGCCCAGCATGTTGGAAAGCCTGGCAATGGATTCGCCATACTGGTTGGATTCATGGAACGGCTCGGTGAAGTGATTGCTGACAAGAAGGGCGAAGTTGGTATTGCCGGTAAACCTGGCCGGGTCTTCATAAGAATGGCCATTGACCGTGACAATGCCGTTGGTGTTTTCACTGACAACCACGCCATGCGGATTCATGCAGAAGGTCCGGATCCGGTCCTGGTATTTTTTGGAACGGTAGACAATCTTGGATTCATACAGGGAATCCGTCATTTCAGAAAACGTTTCGAAAGGAACTTCCACCCGGACACCGATATCGATCCGGCTGGAAGAGGTGGGAATGTTGAGCGCGGAGCAAACTGATTCCATCCAGTGCGATCCGCTGCGGCCGGTGGAAATGATGCACTTGCGCCCAAAAACGACGCCGGGTTCATGCTGGCGGTTTTCGGTTTCAATGACAAAAACCGGCAGTTCGCTCATATGGGCAATACCGGCCGCTTCGGCTTCCTGCTTCTGGACCGTCCGGGCAGCCATATTAAAGAAGAAATCCACTTTGTCTTTGAGATGAGCGTAGAGGTTTTCCAGCACTACGTAGTTGATGTCCGTTCCCAGATGACGGACTTTAGCGTTGAGCAGATGCAGGCCGTTTTGCAGGCACTTGCGGGCAATTGCCGGATCTTCGCTGGCATAAAGCCGGGTCTGGTCGCCGCCCATCCGGCAGTTGATCTCATCGACATATTCCATCAGGTCAATGGCCTGTTTTTCGCCGACATACTGATAGAGGGTACCGCCAAATTCATTCGTAATGTTGTATTTGCCATCCGAAAAAGCGCCGGCACCGCCAAAGCCGTTCATGATCGAGCAGGAGCTGCAGTGAATGCAGGCAGGGATTTTATCACCATCAATGGGGCATCTGCGCTTTTCCAGCGGATTGCCTTTTTCCAGGACTGCAATTTTCAGTCCTGGATTCTGGCTGGTCAGTTCGTAAGCCGCGTAAATTCCTCCCGGCCCTGCACCAATAATCACAACGTCGTAAAGAATATTTTCCATTTCTTTTGCCATCCTCTTTTCTGGTCTGAATCAGGGCTGCATTTTGGGCAGGAAAGAATCCAGGCTTTTTGCGCCATCCTGCGCGCTTGAACCGGCCATGCCGGCCGGGATTCTGGCCCGGTTTATTCTTTCGGCCAAAGCGGCCCGAGGTATTTTAGCAGAAAGATCCTGGAAAAAGAGAAAAACGCAAAACAAACAGCAAATCTTTTACCCGCACGATTGAATAGCCTGTGCCTGGGCAAAATTGCTCAAAGACCGGCATCCAGGCGGCTGAATTCCTGCTCTTGCAGATCAATGTCGTTACTCATTTTGATTTTTTATAATGGAAAAGAAACGAAAAAGAATAGAAAGGAGATGAGGCTTTTCATGGTCTCCATTCTGACAACTCTTGCTCCGGTCCTGTTCATGATCGGGCTTGGCTATTTCACCAAAGCAAAGAAGATCATCTCGCCCGCACAAAAAGACGGGGCCAATAAAATTGTTTTTACGATCCTCTTTCCGCTGATGATCTTCAACCTGCTGGCTTCCACCCAGATGAAGCTCGACCTGATTCCAATTACGATCTACATCCTGATCTGCTACCTGATCTTCTTCTTCCTGGCGCGCACGGGGTGGATGAAGAAAATCCTCAGTCCGTATGAAACCATCTCGCCTTATCTGCTGACCACCGCTGAAGGAGGAAACCTCGCTGTCCCGCTGGTTCTTTCCCTGATTCCAAACGCTGCGGATCCTATCCTGCTCGATATTGCCGGCGTACTGTTCTGTTTTGTGCTGATTCCCATCTTCATGACGCTCGACAGCACCAAAAACCGGCAGAACTATCAAAGCATCCTGCACTCGATTCTGACCAACTCCTTTGTGATTGCGGCCTTTCTGGGAATCCTGGTCAATGTTACCGGCCTCTATGCTTCCCTGATCCATACCGGATTTGGCCAGGTTTATACCGCAGTCATGAATACCGCTACCTCGCCCATTGTCGGAATGATTCTTTTCATTATCGGCTACAACATGGAATTTTCCTGGCAAATCCTCAGGCCCTGCTTTAAATTCGTGGCCATCCGGATTGTCTTATTTGCCTTGATCATTGCCGGCTTCTTCATCCTGTTTCCGCAGCGCATGGCGGATGCGGCCTTTATGGTGTCGGTCATCATCTACTTCATGGGTCCGGTTGGCTTTGGGGTGGTCATGCAGATCATGCCGCTGATGAAAAGCCGGAAAGAAGAGGCTTATGCTTCGGGTGTCATTTCGCTCAATATTATTTTTGTCCTGCTGATCTATATTGTTCTGGTCATCTGGCAAAAAGGCGCCCTCCCGCTTTAAAAGCATAAGGATGCAGGCATGAAGATACAGGCGAAAAGAAACACGCCAGAAAACAAGCCGGAAAAGGAGTGCGTTCTGGACAGTCCGCCAGGCTTTCGAAAACCCGAATTGACTGCCAGCCAGAAAACAAAACGACCCAATCATCCCGTGAATTGTCCGTGTGAAGCAGATGGGAACGCCAGCCGCCGCTATCAGGATTTCCTGCAGAAGAGTGAAGACCAGAACGTTCTCTTCCTGGAACTAGGTGCAGGCTGAAATACGCCCGGGATTATCCGCTTTCCATTCTGGTCCATGACCGCCCGCAATCCCAAAGCCTGCTATGCTTCCATCAATATGGATAAACTGCAAATCCCCAAAGAAACAGAAGACCAGTCTATCCTGATCCAGGACCGGCTGGATGACGCCATCCATAAACTTATGGCCTGATTTTTTACAGGCCGGCTGTTCAAAAAACTCCTGCAATTCATCCAGCTGTCAGCTTTGGAATTGCAGGAGTTATTGTGTTTATGACCTGCCATTCTGAGACAGCAGACCTTTCAAATATAATTTATGAATCTATTTTTAAACTTTATTTAAAAATAATATTCATTAACCATTTCAGCTGACAGAGACTTCGCCACAATCTTTACAAGCCGGAAAAACCAGGCAGGAAAGCTGCAGTAAAAAACGCCCGCTAAGCGGAGGCGGTCTGTTTCCGGTTGCCAATCCAGTAGTTGATCAAGGCCAGAATAATCAAAGCCAGATAGCCCAGCCAGCTCATCCAGTCGGCCACCTGCCCAAAGAAGACAAAGCCAAAGAGAGCCGAGAAAATGATCTGGGAATAGTCGCAGATCGAGATCTGGTTTGCCGGGGCAAAGGAATAGGCATAGGTGACGGAATACTGGCCGCAGCTGGCCATGACTCCAGCCATCAGCAGATAAAACAGCTGCAAAAGCGAGGGCATCCGAAAATCCAGCCATGTCATCGGGAAAAAGATCAAAAGCGAAAAAGCCGAAAAGTAAAAAATTATTTTCGATTTTTCAACGCCGGCCAGGCTCAGTTTACGCACATATACATAAGCCGTTCCGGCACAAAGCGCGCCGATAGCCTGGATCAGGGAAGCGGTAAGATTTACATTGGCAAAGCTTGGCTTGATGATCAGCAGCGAGCTGATGAAAGCCAGGCCAACCAGAGCCAGCTGGATTTTGCCGGGTTTTTCCCGCAGCAGCACCCAGCTGGCCAGGATGGTAATAAAAGGGACCAGCTTCTGAATGGCGGTTGCATCCGCCAGAAGCAGATGGTCGACCGCATAAAAATTGCACAGAATGCCGATTGTTCCTAAAAGCGAACGCATAAACAGATCGGGCCAGGCCATACGCGAAACATGAAGTCCCTCCTGGTTGCGAATGAGGACAGCACCGGCGACAACGACTGCGATCAGATTGCGAAACAGGCTTTTTTCCGCCGAAGGCAGATCGCCCGACAGCCGGACAAAAACATTCATCAGGGCAAAGGACAAAGCGCTCAATACAATACACACAATTCCTTTTTGTCTGTTACTCATAAACAAATTCCTTTTTCTGTTTCATGGACATTCATTCATTCATTGATCCATGCGTTCTGGCTTACTGGTTTGCTTCTTTGAGCACTTCTTTTTCCAGCTTGCCGGCAGCCAGGGTTTCGAGTTCCCGGTTTGCAGCCATCAGGCCGCTTTGCGGCAGCGAAAGGGGCAGCTCCATGATTTTAATTTTCTTGTTGAGAATCGCCATGAACGAATCCCAGTCGGAGACAGGAACCTGGCTGATCGCCTGGCCATATTCCAGCAGCTGTTCTTTCTGCTGAAGATTTAAATGATTGCACCAGGCATTAAACAGGGCGGAAAGGGCCGATCCTTCCGGAAGCGAACAGGCAAAAGACAGCTTGCCGGCAAGGGAAGAGAGCGGATCATTGACTTTTCCGACTTCCTGGTGGGCAGCCAGCCCGATCTTGTACAGTTCCGTTCTGGCTTTGATATTGGTGATATCTTCGCGCAGGGCATCGGCGGTATTGAGCAGCTGGCCGGCAAGGCTTGCCGCTTTCTCGCGCCGCTGGTGATCTTTTTGCAGGCAGGCAAAAAAGAGCCGGCAGAAGACCACAAAGATCTGGTTCATGGTTGGATAAAGAGGATACATGGAAAGGTTGGGATCCAGTATGGCAAACGTGCAGGCCAGCTGTTCGAGATGAATCGTCTCCTGCTTTCCTTTGCGCACCAGCGTACAGCCGGTACTGAGTTCGTCGCCGCTGGCCGGATTGGTCAGGATACTGGCGACAGGATAGACTTTCTCCGGCGTTTTCTTTCCGGTCCAGAAATCCCACACGTCGCCTTTATAGCCCATGCCCAAAGCAATTCCTTTGGCGCACTGCAAGGTGGATCCGCCGCCCAGAGCCAGGATGATGTCGCATTTTTCCTTGCGGGCCACTTTGATGCCGCGCTTGACGGAGCTGTATTTTGGGTTGGGCAGAATCTGGCCCATGTTGGCATGCTCAAAATTTGCTTTATTGAGCAAAACGCGCACCTTGGCTAAAAGGCCGTCTTCGACCGGCCGGTGCCCATGGACAAGCAGTACTTTGCTTCCATGCTTAGCCAGCAGTTCGGGCAGGCTGGACAAGGTTCCAGGTCCAAGCACAATGTTTACATTCGGCTGATTGTCATCAGGTTTATTTCCATCAGGTTTATTTTTGTTTTTCATATTCTCAATGTAGCATTGTGCCGGCTTGCAATCCGCTTTGAAGCCTGAAGTGCTTGCTTTACAACATGTACTCAATAAGCGGCCGCTTCTGGATGGAAAATAAAACCAGCCGGACTTGAATGCCTGCAGGCATGAATCCGGCTGGTTTCGTTTAAAGACAGACTGGCGGCAAAGCGAAGAAGTCAAAGCGAATAGCCTGGCCAAAAGATGGGCCTAAAAGCAATTACTCGCCCACCTCAGGCCGCGCTTCCTGCGGACTTTGTTCACTCTGGTCAGGCTGGCTGGAGGCCTCGGCCTGGGTTTCCAGGGCCTGTTTTTCATGGAGCCGGTCTAAATAGCGGTTGACCAGCTGGACATAAAACATGTTTCCATAGTTGTAGCGATAGCCGCCGTTTTTCTCGACGGCTATCGGGTTGGGATAGTCCACTTTTTCATTGTTGCTGTGGATACGGGCAAATTCCTGGGCCAGCTCGAAGGTATAGCTTCCGCCATTCTGCGCGGCAAAATCCAGGAATCCCGAGCCATAGTTATAGCTTTGAATGACACAGTCCAGATCCACGCCCAGCTCATTTCCCTTTTGCAAAAGCGAGGCGAAATAGCTCACGCCCTGGCGCACCGACTGGTAGGGATTTAAAGAATCCAGCGGCAAGTCGAGGGACTCGCTGGCCTGCATGACATCCTGGCCGCTTCCTGCGCTTTCGACCTGCGTGATGCAAAGGAGGATATCTTTATACGGCTCTATTCCGTATTCAATGGCCGTATTCGTAATCAGTTCTTCATACGTGTAGACATCATCGCTGATGGCCCATGGATCGCTGCTGATCGACGCAGCGGCTGGCGAAGAGTCGGGGTGGTCAGCCAGCAGGCGCGGCAAAAAGAGGCAGAAACCGGCTATAAGAGCCAGGCAGCCAAAAAGCGACATGAACTTCTTTGTCCAGTTTACCGGCTGGCGGCCCAGGGCATCGGCAGGAATGGGCGGCGGGGTAATTGTTGACATTTTCCGGTTACGTAAGGTCATAAATCTATGATAGCGAATAGAAAGGGCGAATTGCCATGCGTTGCAACTACAGATTTGTCACAATGCCTCATCCGCAAAAGCACCTCCCAAAATCTGCAGTCCGCGCCAGTAAAAGCAGCCTGGCAAAAAAAGCCAGAAGAAATGCCCGGAAAAACAGGCAGCAGAAAAAGACAACAGAAATGGACAAAAGGAACAATAAAACTGGCTGCCGCATCATCCAGAAAACCAGAGCGCAGCAGGCAGCAGAAAGCAGAAGGCGGCAGCGGAAAGCAGCAGTATGTTTGCCAGGCAGGCAGAAAGAAAGCAATAAAAAAGGCAGCAGAGATCTGAAGTTTCCTTCAGAAATCTGCCGCCTTCCTGATTAAAGAGTGAGCAAAGATCCGGCCTGTTCCATCCTGTATAATGTGCGAAAGAGAAATCCAGGAAAGGACGGTCTGCTTTGCTTGTAAGCGAAGTACAGGTCTTTTACTTGAGGGCACGGGACATCATTGCCGTATCCTGGTCCGACTGGGCATCCTGCATGATCTTGTCAATTTTTCTTTCCTTGCGGTCAATCACTTTTTTATCGTGACGGATCTGGGCTTTATGAATTGCCTTCATCATGCCTGAAGAACTCTGTTCAATCTGGTCTGCGTGATCTTCAATTTTCCGCTTCTGCTGATCAATGCGGTCTTCGGCCTTGTTCAGCTTGCGGGCGATTTTATCGGCTGCCTTCTGGACCCGGCTGGCATCATCCAGCTGGTCAAGTTTACCCTGGGCGCGATCCGCAGCCTTGCGGGCATTGACTGCACTCTTGCGATAGCCGTCGATTTCAGCACGAACCTGTTCTGTTTCAAATTCGGCTTTGTCGGCCCGGTCATTCGCCTGGTCAAGCGCAGCATTCGCCGCATTCAGCTGGTTATTCAGATCATCAATTTCAGTCAGCCTCTGGGCATACGCCTGGGAGCTGGACTGAGGGTCCATGCGATAGGCATCAACCGTTACATCTGCCTCGGGTAAAACCTCTGTGTCGGATTCAAATTCGAAACTCTGCCCGTAAGAGGCATCATCCTCGTTCAGTCCGGCAGCGGTCTCCGGCTGACTTTCGCCTGCATCAGCTGCCTGGTCATTGGCAAACCGGGCTTCCCGCTCTAAAGCGGCCTGCTGATTGTCTGCTTCATCATATGGATCATCTCCATAGACCTGCGGTTCGTCCATGGCATCGCTGCCAAACGCAGCGTTTTCCCCATCGACAGCCTCCTTGGCAGTAAAGGCGAAATCAGTGTTTAAACCGTCATCACTGGTGTCTTCTGGCCATTGAGAAGTTGTGCCTCCGTATTCCCGGCCGGCATTGTCGGCAAATTCTTCTCTGCGGTTCCATGCCTTGGCAGCAGAAACGCTGGCATCGTTCTCTTCGGGAATAACATCCGAAAAGATGGCGGCACCATCTTCCATCTGCATAGATGCGATCATCTGGTCATCTGCATTGAGTGCATAGTGACCATCCCCCAGATCCTGGAAGATACAAAGAAGGGCATCCTGCTTCGGCTCGCAGGCAATCGTCTGGCTGGCATAGCTTTTCAGAATCTGATCGACCTGGCTGCGGTCGATATCCTTCTGCTCCACTCCAAGTTTGTCCGGAAGCAGAGCGTAAACCTGATTGAGCGTCAGTTCGCCGTCGTTTTCCTGGAATACCTGGATAATTGCACCAAGAAGATTGTTTTCTGGGGCTTTCTGGAATGTATTTTTCATAATTTTGTCTTTCGAAGGCATTTGCAGCCTTCAGGGGCACCCAGCTGCCTGCGCAAGCAGCGGATACCGGCAAATGACCATACGTTCATCTGCCTTAAAGCACGAGGTCCGGTCCTGTAAGTGAAAATGGGTGATTTGCCGTGAATCAACGGAAAATCCGCAAAAACCCGCCAGCATCCATTTTCGGGTATGGGGGAAACAGGCTGTTTTCTATCCCAGCCCATCGATATGGAACCGGTAAACCTGCATCCGCTGTCATTATGGCAAATGCATCCGGGATGTAAATCAAGCTGACCTTTATTTTGAAAAGTTTTCAGGATTGATTTATTCATCAATTTACTTGGTACTTTCATATGCACATAACCCATATCTATCGCCGTTCTGCCTTCTTTTCCGCTTTCTGTCGCCTGTCCGTTTTCAGTTTTCTTTCAGTTTTCAGTTTCCTCTCCGTTTTCCTTCCCGTATCCCGGTCAGCCAAAACAAAAAGACGCCACAGATTCCTGAAGGAATCCTTGGCGTCCATAGATTAAAGACTTCAGCAAATTTTTTTATTCACCTTCTCAGTTTTGATCCGAATCATCGGATCAAAAACAGACTCAAACGGGAAATTTACTGAGTATGCAATTTGAGGGCCAATTATCGAATCGATCTGGCCAGGTACTGTCTGTCACAGGCAGCCTGCGCATCCGCGAGCATGCCGGCAATTTTGCGTTCCTTGCGGTCGATCACATTTTCGTTGTGGCGAATCTGTGCCTGGCGCATGGACTTCATGCCGGATCCTTCACGGATCTGCTGCTGGTGATCATCAATCTTGCGGTACTGCCTGGCAATGACGTCTTCGGCACGGTTGAGCTTACGGGTAAGCTTCTTGGCCGCTTCATCAGCACGGTCAGCATCCGCAATGACATCAAGCTTGGCCTGGGCAGTTTCTGCCTGGGCAGAAGCATCAATGGCCTGCTGGCGAAAATCTTCATTCATCGAAACAATTTCATCGGCATGAGCGCGCAGCTGATCCGCTTCGGCTCTTGCTTCTTCCATTTCTGCCCGGACATCCTGGGCATCCTGTCTGGCTGTTTCGGCTTCCTGGCGGGCTTTGGCCGTCAGTGCATCCGCACCTTCGATCCGGGAATTGGCATTGTCTGCTTCTTCACGGGCCTGGGCTGCTTCAGCTCTGGCAACCTGTGCCTCTCTTTTCGCGTTCCATGCATCAGAATGAGCCTGGATAGACTCTTTTCTGAGCATCTCCTTCTGGGCTAATGCCTGGTCTCTGTCTTCCATTGCCTGTCTGGCAGCGGCAGCATCGTCCCTGGCCTTGCCTTCTGCTTCTAAACCGTCGGCCTGGCAAATCCTGAAATCGGTCTGAGCGGACTCAAGACGGTCATTGGATTCTTTCAGTTCCCTGTCGCTGGCAGCAAGCTGTTCTTTCAGGCTGGCAATTTCTGCCTGGGCCTTTGAAAGTTCATCCGAATCGGCAGAAGCTGATGGCATGACAGCCTCCTGGCTTTCTGCTTCAAATTCTCCCTCATAATCAGAAGAAGATTCATCAAATCCGTGATTGGCACGGTTCATGAATTCTTCCTCCATGATGGCCTGGGATTCGCCCATGTTTCCCTGCTGCCAGGCAAAATGAGCATCACGCAAAGCTTTTTCCTTTTCAAGATCTGCCTGGTCATATGGATTTTCTCCATATGCATCAGCTAAAGATGCCTGTCGGGAAAGTTCTTCGTTTTCAGTCGGGGCATCGGCATTCTCGCCGACAAAGGCGATAATGACCGTATTGACCGGCTGGCTTTCAAGACCATCGCTGCTGGTGCTTTCCTGAGATGATTCATAAGAAGAAGTCAGCGTATCATGGCCGGCATTGCTGGCAAATTCTTCCCGGTCGCTATAGGCCATTGAAGCCTGGGCTTCATTCAGGTGGCCCGCAGGAAGATCCTGCGGCGCTACATAAGCACCGTCTTCCATCTGCAGGGCAGCAAGTGTTTCTTCACTGGCGTTGAGAACATAGAATCCGTCTCCCTGTTCTTCAAACAGGTGAAGGACTTTTCCGTCCTGCGCATCGTAAGGCATGTTCTCCATGGTGTAGCCATCTAAAATCGAAGCGACCTCGTTGAGCTCGTCTTCGGAAAGTTCATAACCGGCTTCTTCCGGAAGGAACGTATAAAGCTCTTCAATAGAGAGCCTGTTTCCATGGTTCTGGAAGGTGCGGATAATGGCGCTAAGGAGTTTATACCCTGCGACTGACTGGAATGTGTTTTTCATATAATTGTCTTTCGAAGGCATTTTCAGCCTTCTGGGGCTTCCCTGGATCTGCGCAAATACAGGGCAGCCGGCAAAAGATCCAATGATCCTCTGCCGAAAATACAAGGTCCGGTACCTGAATCAGGAACAGCAGACAGCATTGGATGTCTGCTGCACGGGGGAAGCAGGGTCTTTGCGCAGTTCACAAGGAAGCGGCAAGCCTGAATCCACTGTCATTATGGCAAATCACTCAATGCTGTAAATTCAGTTGACCTTCAATTTAAGAAACCTTATCAGACTGGAATTCAAATTTATTCAATTATATTTATTAAACAAATAACGGTGTTTTTTATCCAGAACAGCCGGAAAAGCACAAAGAATATTTTAAAACCAACCGCTCTTCCAGCGAGGAAAGTCCTGTCTTCATTTCCATACCGGACTATATCTTACCGGACCATATTTTCGGCCAGCTTTTTGATCTGCCGCTTTTCTTTTTACCGGTCTGTTCTCTTTTTTGTCCATGATATGGGATCCGCTTCAGGGATCCGCTTCAATCTGGTTCTTCATTTAGTTTCTTTCTGCCCTCTTGCGGTTTAAGCACCTTTTTCAAAAAAATCCGTGACGTTCCCCGAAAAGGCGTATCTTCCATTTTTCCACAGATTTCATATCCCAGCTTCCGATAAAATCCAGGAGCCTGATAATCCTGTGTATTCAAAAAGATCGTATAGATTTTTCTGCGCAGGCATTCTGCTTCCAGCTGTTCCATTAGCCGGCTTCCTGCTTTCTGGTGTCTCGCGCAGGGATCGACTGCCAGCAAATCGAGATAGAAGGATTCAAACAGAAATCTTCCTTCCAGCCCGCCCATGACAGTTCCATCTGAATCATAAAGGCAAAGCGTCAGCTCTTCTTCGTCACGGCCAGTGCGGCCGGTTTTTTCTTTCAGTTCTTCAAGCAGCCAGCAGTCCAGCCGATCATGAAGATTTATGGTGTTATCCTTGGCGTTTTTCATCAAAATCCTCCAGGGAAATGCCGGAATAGCTTTTTGAAGCATCCACTGCCCTGCGCAGGGCTTCAAACAGTTTTTCGTTATAGGTCTGCAGTTCCGATTCATAATCCTGATTTCCTGCTAAAATTCCGGCACAGATGGTTCCAAAATCCGGATTGACCGGTTCCATCAAGGCATAAACCTGCTGTATACCCGGATAGAGTGAAATTGGATTGGGCAGTTTTTCCGACTGAAGATCGGCTTTTCGGACATATTCTTTCATCTGAGCATTCTGGATATTGTCCGCCCCCAGATCCTTGCGAATCGAAACAAAACCGCCTGGAGCCATCAGATTGCTCTGATATTCATAGGAGTAAAGAGCCTCCAAATATTGTGCTGCAATATCAGGATGAGCACTCTGGGCTGAAATTCCTATCCATCCCTTGGTAAAGGGAGCTTCAAACCGGGCTTCTTCTTTTCCATTGGGAGCCGGCAGCCAGGTCACATCGAAATTGAGCTGCGGAGCGTCTTTTTGCCAGGCTGGAATGCACCAGGACCCCTGAACAATGAACGCCGCTCTTCCCTGTTCAAATAATTTCCGGGCTTCCGGCGCACTCAATCCAGCCGAGTCAGGATGGAACGCTTTATTTTTTGCCAGTCTTTGATAGAAAGCCAGTGTTTCCAGAACCGCCGGGCTGTCAAACTGGGTTTTTCCATCTTTTAAGACGACCTGATCCGCAGGACCCAGGCGCGCACCATTCAGATTGCACAAGGCTCTCAGTTCCAGATCGATACGGTTGATCTGCCTGCCGGATTCAGCCAGGGCGTAATACCGGCCGCCAGATTTTTCCGTAATGGTTGTGCAGATTTGTTCAAACTCATCCCAGGAAAGCGGGGTTTGCTCCAGGCGGACGCCGCATTCTTCTAATATATCTTTGTTATAAAACATCATGACGGATGGAATCTCCCGGCTTTCGGGCAGAATGTAGCAAGTCCCATCAATCATCGTCACACTCTCCTGATAGGCTTCCGGCCGCAGCGAATCGAAAAACGATTGATCCAGATAGAGACTGAGCGGAAGATACCAGCCTTCCTGAACAGCAATCTGCAGATTTGTATTGGAAGGTAAAGGGAACAGATCCGGGGCATTGCCGGAGCGAATCCCGGAAGCTACCGTTTCATTAAACTGAGCCTGCGTCAGGGTTGTATAGTTAATTTTTACATTGGGATGGTCCGCTTCAAACTGGCGGTTGAGTGCTTCGCGCTGTTCCTTCGTCGAGTCAGACCAGTCTGCAATATTCAAAACGACCTGCTGTTTGGGATCCGTCCGTATGGGAATATAGTTTTCCTGCGCATTTTCCTTATATCCCAGCGGAACAATCCGCACACCGCATCCCGGGAGAACCATCAATAAAACCAGAAAGACACAGCCGGCCATTCTCCGGATTTTTGGGGCTGGATTCAAACCTTTCGGCTTGAAAGGATTGCTGGCCAGGTTTGCCTTGTCGCTCATTCTTTCACGGCTCCTTCCATGCCCTGGATAAAGTATTTTCGAAACAGGATAAACAGAAGAATCATCGGCAGGACGGTAATGCATCCGGCAGCCATCATTCCGGCATAATCGACGATATTCTCCCCCTGAAACGCATAAACCGCGACAGAAAGCGTTTGCAGCTCAGGGTTGTTGAGAGTAAGGATCAAAGGCATTAAAAAGGAATTCCAGGTCCACACCGTCTGGGTGACGACAACCGTTCCGATCACCGGTCTGGCCAGCGGAAACATGATTTTCCAGTAGATGGCGGCGGGAGAAGCGCCATCCAGTTTCGCTGCTTCAATGAGGGCATCAGGAATCGATTGATAATAGCGCATGAAAAGAAGCACAAACATGACATGAGCCGAGCAGACTTCGGCCAGAATCAGCCCAATCAGCGATCCATCCAGCTGCATCATCTTCAGAATCTGGTAGACAGGAATCGAAAAGACGACAGCCGGAACGAGCATGACCGAAGTCATCAGAGCGATAAAAACTTTCTTTTGCCGAAACGGCAGCCGGGCCAGGGCGTAGCCGGCCATCGAAGTGATCAGCAAAATCAAAACGACAGATACCGAGGTGATAATCAGCGAATTGAGAAAGCTCAAGGCAAAATCGGCCTGATTCCAGGTGCGCACAAAGCTTTCAAAACTCCAAAGAGCCGGATTGAACAGATCCGAAAAGGCCGTACTTCCCGTTGAATTGAGGGCTGTAAAAACCATCAGAAGGAAAGGAGAAATCCAGAAGATTCCCAAAAGAATGGCAAACACTTTTTTCATAACTGACTCCTTTTATCAGCGGCTTGCACGGGCGGCTGGATTCAGGATTTTTCTGATCCCTTTCTGAATCACAAAAAGCAGGATAGCACCGATCAGAATCACAACCGCTGCCGCACAGGCATACGAAAGGCGGGGCGGACCGAAACTGCCAGTAAACGCATTCTGATAAATGAACGTACTGAACATATCGGTACCATAGTATGGACCGCCTCCCGTCAGGGTCTGTACCAGGTCAAAGACTTTCAGATTGTTGATAAAGGTGACTCCCGAAGCCATCAGCAAAATTGGCTTTAACACCGGCATATAAATATGGCGCATCAGCTTCCATCCCCTGGCTCCATCCAGACTGGCGGCTTCCAGAACATCGTTTCCCACGCCCGCAAACCCGGTCATCCAGTAAATAAAGAGCGTACCCGTTTCCTTCCACACGGAAACAATCAAAACCAGAACAAAAGCCCAGAAGGGATCTGCCAGCCAGCGCACAGGGCTTAAGCCCATCGCCTGGATCAGGGAATTGATGGGGCCGTTAAAGGAAAACAGGGTTTTAAAAACAATTCCGGTAACCGCCGTAGTCGCTGCTACGGGCAGAATAAATAAAAGCTTGACAGCTGCAGGCTTTTTGAAGCGGGCAAATTCAACCAGCCATGCCAGCAAAAAAGAGATCCCAACCTGAAAAAACGTACCGAGCAGTGCATAGATCAGGGAATGAATCGCGGCCTTACGAAAAAGCGGATCCGAAAAAAGGGCTGCATAGTTTTCCAGACCGATAAAACTGGCCGTTTTCGTCAGCCCGTTCCAGTTGAGCAGCGAGTAAAATCCGTTTAATAAAATTGGATACAGCTGAAACAGCATAATCGATAAGGCCAGCGGCGCAATAAATCCGATCGCCAGTCTTTTTTCTTTCATCCGCCTCACCTTCCTTTTTTCTATGAACAGATTCTGATGGATAAAATTTGACAAGTCCATGCGGATTGATCCCTGTGAAGTTACAAAGACCCGTCAAGATTTACCTGTCTGGATTCAGCCGGCAAAAATCGCTTTAGCCGGCTGAATCCTGATTTAAACAGTATCCAAAAATTATATCTATTATTATATCGTTTATATAATTGACTTATATAAGTCTTTTTATTTCTATATTCCAGACGTTCTTAAGCTTCCTTTTCTCTGGCAGAAGAAGTACTGCTTCTTAAGCAGAAGAGATACTGGTTTTTTCATAACCGCTTTGGGATGGATCTTTACTTACCTGTTTATTATCCATCATCGTTTTCAATAGTTCCAGATATTCCAAATCCAAACAATGCGGGAGGAAAGCCCGGCCGGCATTTTTGTCCTCCCTTTTCGAAAATATTCTGCCTGAACAAGGCGTCTTTCTGTTTTAAAGCTGTTTAGTCTTCCAGGCGGAACCCGGCATAGTTTTTAGCTACTTCAATAATCCGGTACACATCAAGCATCGGCTGGATTTCATCTTCACCCCTGCGGATGAAGTCCAAAAATTCTTCCCACAGCTGCTGAGCTTCTCTGGTGTTGCCAAGAGCAATCTGCTTCATGGCACTGGCCAGAAGCATGACATAGCGTCTGTGCCAGGAAAGCGCCTTGTATTGTGATTTCGGATAGCCTTTTTCATCCAGAATGTGTCTTTTGATCCATGGAGCGAAATTATTCGCTGTATTGAAGGCAATCTGATAGCGTCCGGCAAGATCCGCATTTTCCCGGCTGCCGATCTTATTGAAATGATCGCAGGAGGAATTGTGGGAGAGTGTTTCCAGATAGTGAATGACTTCTGAAGCATCCTGGCCATACAGAGCGCTGAAGTAATCATTTTTCAGATCCTCATAGCTTGTGGAAGGATCATAGAGGCTTCTGCCCATGACATAATTGGGGAAGTTATGCGGGAAGCCGGCCCGGAGTTCCTGGCAGGAAATATAGCCGTTAAGATGCAGCTGATCCAGGAAATGAGTATCCCGATAAATTGTATTGCTGATCTTCATGTAGCCAAAATCACCATAATGCGCTCTTCCTAAAGGGTAATCATAGACAAAGCTGTCGCCCTTGAAATTTTTTTGCCAGTCAAAGAGGCAGGCAAGGTTGTCTTCCAGAGAATTGAGCAGGGTCACGTGGTTGCGGACATACGGTCTGGTTTCAGGAATTGCTGAATAATCTACATCCTCATAGCTTTTTTCAAACGTCCGGGAGATCGGCGCAAACATGAGCGTATACCGTTTTGAATTTTCAATCACTTCATGTAAAGGGGCCCACAGCAGCTCATGATAAAGAAGGAAACAGATCTTTGTATCAATTCCTTCGGCTGTCATCTTTTGATCCAGGGCATTGAGAATGCGGACGTACTGGTCAGCCACTCTTTCGTTCTGGCATTTTTCACATTCACAGATATTGTTGGGGGCATCGGAAAGCCAGACATGCAGATAGTCGACTTCCGGATGTTCTTTGGCATAGGAAACAATGATATCCACCATTTTTTCGGTCACTTTGGGATTGGCAAAATCGAGTGAAGTCAGGATGGGGGCCGTATTGAACAGCTCTCTTTTTCCATTGAGTTCGGCAACAAATTCCTTTTTGTCTTCAGGCAGGCGCAGCCCGGATTCCCATCCGTATTTGGAAGAATATCCCAGCACTTCTCCCGTCCAGCCATGACCGACTCTGTGATGCACCAGGGCTCTGGCCGCAAGAGCTGCATCGACTTCATCACTCATTTTCTGGGCAATTTCATTACTGAACGGTTCCTTATCCTTATAAGGGTTAAATTCATGCTCATACCATCTTTTAAAGAAAGAATAGGGGTTTTCAAACTGTACAAAGAAACTGTTCATTCCAATTTTAGGCAGCCAGTCGATAAAATCGATCACATTTTTCAAAGAATCAGCGCCTTCAATGCATACCCCGCGATGTTTTTTTGCCTGGTTAAGATCCAGATCGATGACCTGGTCAAATGTTTCTTCACTTAAGGCCGGAAGAATTTCATTTTCCCTGCCGGGGCGTAAAAACCGGGCCCCCAGTTCATAGAGATACTGGTAAAACGCATTGAGCAGACCAATGGATGAATTCGAGGCAATGGTACCGGAGAGCCCCTGAGTATGAATAGCTGCACCATCATAACCGGATAAAGATTCATCCAGAACAAACGCCAGGGGCGCCCCGGCTTCTTCTTTGGCCGGGACATTGAAAATGGCAGGCAGATAGTTTTCGATTTCCTGCCTGAGGAAATCTTTGTTTTTTATGTTTTCAGAAATTGTATATTTAATCATTTTATTCTCCTGTTCTCGTCTTTCAGATCACGGGGTTTGCAGGGGTAACGCTGTCCTGTTCCTGCAGTTTCCGCAGATCCGCCGCTTTAAAGAAGGGGTAGTAAATAGCAAAGGATACAGCAACCAGAACAATCTGCAGCACTGCACCCTGCCAGCTGCCTGTAGCCAGGAAGCCGCCAATCACAGGAGGGGTTGTCCAGGGAAGAGTCACACCGGTGGTCAGCGGAACCAGGCCGCTGGCCATGCTGAAGTAAGTAATTACCGCATTGACAACTGGAGTCAGAATAAAGGGCACCAGCATAATGGGGTTGAGAACCGTTGGAAAGGTAAAGAGGATCGCTGTATTGATATTGAAAAGAGCAGGGATACCGGATACTTTTCCAAGAGTCTTAAACTGTTTCGATTTCGCAAAGAACATCAGGCATAAGGCAAGTCCAATCGTCGCTCCGCCTCCGCCGATATATACAAACAGATCCATAAAAGGCGCGGTAATGATATTGGGCATCGCTTCACCGGCAGCCAAAGCGATGCGGTTGGCATCTGCATACTGCATCCAGAGCGGATTCATCACCGAACCGACAACCTGTCCGCCGTTGACGCCGCAAAACCAGAACAGAGAGTTGAGCAGCACGGCGACAAATGTACCTGGCAAAGTTCCGGCTATATAGCCAAGCGGTGTACCAATAATGACGGAAAGCACTGAGTTCAATGACTCAAAACCGGAAAGCTTGAGCAGCGTGTCCACCAGAGCGAAGACAACCAGAATTACGACACCCGGAATCAGGGCCGAGAAGGATCTGGATACGGCTTCAGGAACACCTGTGGGCATCTTGATGCAGATATCTTTCTGAATAAAGAAGCGGAAAATTTCAGCCGACACCATCGACACAACAATCGCGGCAAAAATTCCTTTTCCTCCCAGCTGGCCATAAGGAATGCCGGCAGCTCCGGCTTCTGAATAGATCGGAGGAGTGACCAGCAAGAATGCAGCAAGGGAGAGTACGCCGGCTGAAACACCGTCAACGTCATATGATTTGGCCAGACGACAGGCAATACCAAACGCAGTGATCATAGCCATCAGCCCAAACGAGTTATTGGCTACCGCATCCAGGATTGTGTAGATTCCATTGTCCTTAAGGAAGGCTACCCAGGATTCTACCGGGAAATCTTTGATTAAAACGAAGAATGATCCGATCAGGACCAGAGGCATAGCGATCAGGACGCCTTCACGCAGGGCTTTTAAATGCCGCTGCGAGCCGATTTTCTCCCCGAGAGGAGCCAGTTTGTTTTCCAGGAAGGAAAAGAATTTTGACATAACAGGTTTTCTCCTTTTATTGTAATTTGTAATTAAAATATACAGGTAAACCGCTTTCGCGTCAATTTTTATGTTTCAAATTATAATTAAAAAAATCGGGATTTACGCCCTGTCAAAGAAAAGATCTTGTATTTTATAATTATCAATCGAAAAGAGGATCAATTATGTATGAAACGAATTTGAAAGCTGTGACGACCATCGCAGCCTTTCTGCTTCGCTGCTCACCCATTTCACGGGTAAAGATTGCCCAGATAAGCGGCTTGACGGCTTCGATCGTGACCAAAACCATTCAGAAGATGGTCCAATGTCATTTCGTGGAAGAAACCGGGAAAACACAAAATTCCGCGCGCGGCAGCGGGCGATCCCGCAAACTGCTGGCCATCAACCCCGAATTTGCTGCGTTTTTAGGAATAGAACTGAATGTAGCCGGGATCTATGGGGTTGTTGTTGACTGTACGGGCCATATCCTTGCCCATAAACGTCTGCGTACTGAGGGCATCCCGCCGGCGGCGATCAATGAAAAAATGCTGGATCTGGCTTCCAGCCTGATCCAGCAGAGTCCTTTAAAAATATATTGGGCAGGACTTGGCGTTCCCGGCCACCTGGGGCAGGAAGATCGCTTTTTGTCCAACAATCCTCAATGGAGCAGTCTTGATCTTTCGCTGATTCGAAAAAAGATCGAATTGCCTTTAATTGTAGAAAATAATATTGAAGCGATGGCTTTTGGGGAATATCTTTTCGAATCAGAAAAAACACCCGATCACTTTATGCTTCTGCATATTGGACCGGGTATGTATTGTGCAAGCTTTGAATCAGAATATATTGACACAGATCGCGATTTCTACACAGGAGAAATCGGTCATATGGTCGCCGATCCCCAGGGCTCGCTTTGCGAATGCGGCAAGACAGGCTGCCTGCAGACGTTTATATCGGACAGCTGGCTGATTCGAAAAGCCAGGCTGATCTGGGAAAGTTCTGATCAGAGCGTTTTGCGGGCACTGGTCAATGAGCCGGAACAGATCAATATGGATGTCATACGCAAAGCCTACCTGCTTCAGGATCCTTTAGTACGCAGGGATCTTGATAATGGCATCAGCAAGCTGGCCCTGACTCTTGGCAACATCCTGATTATGTCGCGGGCCCGTAAAGTCTTTATTAACAGCCTGCTGCTCCAGGAAGCTGAACTGGCTGAAAAACTCAAAGCCGGTATTGCCGCCCAGCTGGATTTTATCGGTACGCGCAAGCCGGTTGAAATTGAAATTCTTCCTTATGATGAATACCGGGGAGCCCAGGGAGCTGCCGCTCTGGCTGAATATCAGTATTTCGTTCAAAATCCGCGGCATTTTTATGAACGGATTCTGGCCCGAAACGACACATCCTCCAAACTCCCCTCCTGAAAGCCATCTTTCTCAGGCCAAAGGTCCCTGTCCAAAAGGGACGAATACCATCGTTAATTACACAAGATTGAGAACAGACGCTTCATAACAGAATGACTGACAAAAACAAGATCAAAAAAAAGCCAGAAAAAAGCCAGAAAAAAGCCAGAATTAAAAAGCTGTATCTGAAAAGGCCGCCGCAGGCCGCCATAAAGGGATCAGAAGAAAACGGCAGGAAAAAATGTTATTTTCCTGCCGCACTCTTTTTTAAATCCCGTCCGGCTGATTCCGCTTCTTTTGCCTGAAAGGGGCGGGATCCGCTGGCTTTTTTTGCTATGACTGGAGCCGTTCTTTGTTCTTGAAAATCCGCATGGATTTTCAAGCCAGATGGCTTTACCCATCAGCCAGGCGATATCCTACACCAATTTCGGTCAGAATATAGATGGGATGGCCTGGATCCGGTTCGATCTTTCGTCTTAGTCCTGCCATTAAGGTTCGCAGCGCTCTTGTATCCTGGGAATAATGAATCCCATAAACATTTTGAATGATCATCTGTGCCGTTAAAACCTTGCCTGGATTCATGAAAAAAGTCTCCAGCAGCTTGAATTCAAGAGGCGTCAGATGGATTTCCTTTCCATTCAAGGACACTTTGTGTGATTCCGTATTCAGCTCCAGATTTCCGACTTTAAATGCCGGACTGTTTTTCTGCCGCGGCTGGCTGTGCCGGATTGCTGTTCGAATGCGGGCAAGAAGCTCTGTAGCCGAAAAGGGCTTAGTGAGATAATCATCTGCCCCAAGATCGAGTGCCAAGGCTTTTTCTTCGTCCTGGTCTCGGGCTGAAATCACCAGAATAGGAATATCTGAATTCTGGCGTATTTTTTGAATGAGGATCATTCCATCCAGATCAGGCAAGCCCAGATCCAGAAGAATAACATCAGGCGATTCCCTGGACAGGATCTCCAGTCCAGAAGTCCCCGACTCAGCCTGGAAACAGATGTAATTTTCTTTCTCAAGCACAAATTTGAGAAAGGTCTGAATTTGTCTGTCATCTTCAACAATAAAAATGCCTGGCTGTTTCATATTTTCACCCCTGCCTCTGTCTTTTTACAGAACATCATTGATTTGATTGATCCTGGTCCAAATCCAATGATGGATTCAATTGCTCATTTTCTCCGCTCTGGCTTTCCTCCAGCGGAAGGCTGACTTCAAAACGGGCCCCGCAATGATCCAGCCGGTTTTCAGCCCGAATTGTTCCGCCATGGGCCTGGACAATCGACTGACAGATTGCCAGTCCCAGGCCAACTCCTCTGGCCTTATCCTCGCTGTTTTTCTTTCCCGTATAGAAGGGTTCAAAAAGATGCGGAAGATCTTCAGAAAGAATACCGTCTCCTTCATCCTGTATGGCAAATACCGCTTTGGACTGATCAGGAGAAAGAGAAAGCTGTACTTCGATCGATCCTTCTGCCCGGGTATGACGAATGGCATTTTCCAGAAGATTGACCAGAAGCTGCATGATCAGCTTGCCATCTACATTGATCAAAATAAGATCTTCAGGAATCGAAAACTGAATAATCCGTCCTGGATGCCGGTTTTCTGCTGTCCGGATCGCCGCTTCGGCCAGTTCTTCGGCACACTCCGGCTGCCGGTTTAAACGAAGCTGCCCTTCTTCCATTCTTGTCAGATTCAGGATATTTTCAACCAGCGAATAAAGCCAGCCCGTTTCCTGAAGAATTCCCGCGACCAGCTCATCGCGCCGCTTTGCCGGCAGATCCGTATGAAGCAGCATCTCGCAAATTCCCATGATTCCAGAAAGCGGGGTACGCAGATCATGAGAAATCGATCGCAGCAGATTGGAGCGATAACGCTCCTGGACCATCTGTTCCTGGATTTGAATCTGTCGAACCAGGCTTTCTGTTTTTTCCAGCCCCAGAGCAGCGCATTCACACATCGAGTCCACCAGACGCAATTGAGAAAGGTCAAAGGATTCCGCATTCGCCGCTGGAATATACAGCAGGCCATACGGTTCATCTTTTCCCGAAATGGACCAGGTATAATACTCTGCTCCTTGCAGTACGCTTTGATTCCCTTGCAAATTTTCCTTTAAAGAAGCCGATGAACTGGCAGGCGGCAACTGAATTTTACGGTGAATAATCTTTCCGTTTTCTGTCATCTGAACCAGATCCGTACAGGAATTTGCATGGTTTCGATCGGGCAAAAAGGCAGCTTCGACATGAAAGGTCTGGGAAAAAGAGCGAACAATCGCTTTTTCTGCTTCTTCCATCGATACGGTATCCCGAAGACTGCTGGTCAGTTCATAAAACGCATTGGCCTGATCCGCTTCGTATCTTGCATGAAGAGCACTTTTTTTCTCACTGGACGTAATTGTACTGGTGATCAAAGACGTGAGTCCCATGATAAAAAATGTAATTGGATAATTGGAATCATCGACCTGGAGAGAATAATAAGGCACTGTAAAAAAGTAATTAAACAGTAAAACGGCAGCAAACGAGGCAATCAGCCCGTAGACTGCACCATCTGTCATTTTCGCGCATACTACCACTCCTAATATATAGAGAAGAATGATTGTTGTATCCGATAAGTCCAGTCTGAAAAACACAAGACCGGCCAATGTCGAAACCACCAGACATCCCATCATGACCAGCAGACTGCTCACTGCTTTTTTAAAACGACGGTCCCGCATGCTTCTTTGATTTACGTTTGCCATAGAAATCTTTTTCCTTATCCAGCCGCACCTCAGCTGCCTGATGGCGCTGACTTTTTTATTTTCCCCTTGTTTCTTGCTGTTTCTTGATTGAATGCATTATGACAGATCATTTGAAAAGATTTTGTTTGGCCAGTATTTCTGTCCCTGCAAAACGGAAACAGCCTTGTCTTTCCAGCTCAAAGCAGCAGCAAATCACAATCCATCACACCAATTCAAAAGCAAAAAGCCGACAGCCAAACTCAAAGCCAGACATCTATCTGCCGTATGATCTTCCCTGGCCTGTCTTCTGCCGGACTGGTTTATCCTGCCGGATTCTTATTGGCCAGCCATATTTCCATAAAAGACCAGGGTAAATTTGCAGCATCAGAGTGCAGGGATCAAATCCGTTTCCATGCTCACAGAATCCTCGCACCGGACTTTCCATCCTCACACCATTCTTGCAAAGAAAAATCTATGATCTGGATACATCAAGAAAAGAGGAGCACACATGCTGCATATGATAAATAGTTTTTACTCAAAAAAAAGAAATAAGACACAGGCTTTACTTCCAGTATCTATTGAATGCCAGGCGATGGATCCCATTCATGAAGTGACCTGCCAGATTCGCGAAATGCTTGGTAAACAGGATTTTGTTCAATGCCGAGAACTGATCATTCATTTGATGATCGAATTTCCAGACTCTGCCCAGCCTCACAATCTGATGGGGCTTCTTCTGGAAGAAGAAGGAAATCACAGCAAGGCACTCAGCCATTTCAGAGCCGCTGCCGCTCTTGATCCTTCTCACAAACCCTCTCAGGAAAATCTTCACCATTTCAGTCAGCTTTTCCATTCCGGTCAGGGTGCATTTGAGGATCAGGACTGCATGGAACAGATGGACGCAGGTCATTGTATCGTTCGTTTTGACAAAGATGGAATTGGCTATGTCTCCCACGAGATGACGCGAGTAAATTATGCTGGCCGGCACCGGCTTTCAGGAGGGAAGAAATAATGAATATCTTTAGAAAGAAAAAGATGAAAAATATCTTTATTATCGGCTGCAGCCGCTTTGGAGCGATGCTTGCGGATACATTTTGCCAGCAGGACTATCCCGTAACGGTCCTTGATCATGACGAAAATGCCTTTTCCAAGCTTCCTTATTCCTTTTGCGGTCTGAAGCAATGTGCTGAAGCAGCCGATCTTGAAGATTTGCAGGAAGCAAAAATTGACCAGGCCGATGAAGTGTATGTGCTCACCAAGGATGACTGCACGAATATGCTTTGCGCCCTGATGATTCACTTCCATTTTCCCGATAAGAGAATCCTGGTGCGATTAAACGACAGTTCACGTCAGATGGCCTTATACAATACGACCATTGAAGCGATCTGCCCGGATGAGATCTGCCTGGAAAAAAGCACCCTCATGACCCGAATCAACAGTGAAATACTCTCAGCCAGTCCGGCCGAAACCGAAAAAAGGAGAATGCGGGTATGAAAAAGCAGATTCTTATTGCAGGCGGCCGCTCAAAAGCAAAATCACTGGCTTTATCCTTAAAAGAAAAAGGGTTTTTGCCCGTCCTTTTGAACCGCGATTTCCATGAGTGCGAACATCTGGCCGAAATGAGCGGGATAAAGGTAATTTGTGCCGATGCCACCTGTCCGGATGTTTTGCAGAATCTTTCTTCCGCGTCCTTTTGCAAAGTGATTGCCCTTTGCCCCAGAGATGAAGACAACCTGATGATCTGCCGGCTGTCCAGGATGATCTTTCCAGAGGCGATGACCATCTCCATGGTCAGCGATTTAAATAAAAAACCCTTTTTCGAACAATCGGGCGCCGATAAAGTCATCTGTCCGGCTGCTGCCATGACCGCACTCGTCGAAAATGAGGCTTTCGTAGAATCGGTCGGCCAATTGACAGACCGCCCGCAAAACCGGATTCATCTGCTTGAGATGGATGTGATCAGCAATGATTTTGCTGTCTACAAAAGGCTCTGGCAGCTGAATCTTCCACAAGGCGTGATCATCGGATGCATTCTTCGCCAGGACGCCATGATCATTCCTCATGGAGAAACGCGAATTCTGGCGGGAGATCATCTTGTACTGATGATGTCGGAAAACCAGGAGAAGCGGGTATGGCAAATGATAAAAGGAGGCGCTGGGGATGATCCGGCAAGTACGAACACAGCTATCCACTGACTGGGGAAGTCTTGGCATCATGATGGTGCTGATCGGGATCATCTGCCTGGTCCCGCTGGCCATCCTTCCTTTTTATCCGGACGAAGCCATTTATCTGCCTTCCTTTTTGATTCCTTCCCTGTTATCGATAATCGCAGGGATTGGAATCTGGCTGTATTGCCAAAGAATTAAAAAACAAAAAGGCACGCTCAGATTCCCGGAAGGAAAGCCAGAAGTCCTTCGTCGAAGTGCTTTGATTGTGGTGATGACCTGGTTATGGGCCATTCTCATTGGCAGCCTTCCTTTTTATATGGGAGGTCAGCTGCGTGTCGTGCAGTCCTTGTTTGAATCGGTTTCAGGCTGGACGACCACGGGATTATCAGCGATGGACGTAACGCAGACTCCCGCTGTTTTCCTGTTTCATCGCAGCTTCATGCAGTATTGCGGCGGGCTCGGATTTGTCATGATGATGGTGATTTTAACAAGCGGTCGACAGGATATGCTGCTTTTTGAAAGTGAAGGCCATCCTGACCAGCTGATGCCCAGTTTAAAAAAGACAGCCCGAACGGTGTTCTGCCTGTTTGCGGTTTTTCTTATTCTGGGAACAATTGCTCTGGCCCTTTGCGGAATGAGTCTTTTTGATGCAATCAACCATGCCATGTGCTCACTTTCCACAGGCGGATTTTCCACGCGAAGCGGAAGCATTGGTGAATACAGCTCTTTTCCTGTTGATTTTGTCACAATCGTTCTGATGCTGACCGGGACAACAAACTTCGCCGTTCTGCTTCTTCTTGCCAGAGGAAAAATCAGGCAGATCACACGGGTAAGCGAAGTCAGGCTGATGTTTGGGCTGTTTGCTTTGTGCATTCCCCTTCTGGCACTCATCCTCAAATACCAGATGGGATTTTCATGGCTGAAAAGTTTCCAGTCCGCGCTGTTTGACTGTGTATCTGCCCTGTCAACGGCAGGCTTTTCTTCTATGAGCTACAGCCAGTGGCCTTCTGCAGCCATACTCATCCTGATTGTGCTGATGCTGATTGGTGGAGGGATGGGATCTACCGCAGGCGGGATAAAACTGATGCGAATCTATCTGTCCTCGAAAGCCATCTGGTCCTCTACCCGAAAACAAATCGAAGATTCGGATGAAATTGCCAATATTGTCTATACCAGAGCCCAGGGTACCGTAATTGCTTCAAAACAGCTGATTCGTTCCGTACTCAATTACATTGGCCTGTATCTGCTGGTTCTGGTCATTGGAACTCTTCTGATCTGCATGTTCTCCAATGCCTCGCTGACGGAAAGTTTTTTTGACTTTTCCTCTTCTTTAGGAACTGTGGGCCTGTCTATGGGTTTTACCGGTCCTCACACTGCGGATTCTGTTCTGGTGGTGGAAATGGCCGGCATGCTTTTAGGACGGCTTGAAATCATTATCTTCTTCAAAGGAGCCTATGCATTGCTGCACCTGTTTAAAAGAAGTGAATAGCTCTTTTTCTATGCGTTTAACCGGCAGAAAAAATGAAAGAAATAAGGAAGCTGTTCGCCTGCGATTATCTGCCGGATTTATCTTTTCATTCTTCTAAGAGCGTGAAGCGCCAGGCCTGCTCAATTGAAAATCGATCTTGATTAATCTATCTCATATTGAGATAACCCTTCTGATATCCAAAAGATCACTCAGCCCGGCCTTATCTATTCAGAAATTGAAAATTCCCGCAGTGAAGGCTTTTTTTCGCTGCGGTTTTTAATCGTTTGGCTGCAGCGGGCAGTTGATCCATAATCCCGGACGAATAGGGCTGTCGAAGATAAAAAGCGCATTTTTAAAAGGAGAATGTTTGTGGGCATTCCGGACAAGAGTACTGAGCGGATTTATCCCCTTGCACAAATCAATGATCTCCGAAGCCCAGTGAATTCCGGGGATAGCTGTCCATAAAATCAAGCCTGCAGGCAGGTCTGAACCATTCTGCTCCAGCGAACTCTCCAAGCCAGGCCCTTCCCGATTTGCAGGGCGATTCGCAGTTTCTACAGACTCTGGATTTTCATTTTTCGTCGGGTTTGCTGCGCAAGCTGCCTCGCCTGGACTTGCTGCAGGCGTTATCGAAAAAAGAAACGCTGATCGCTTGGATCCGGCACAATCCAGTGATATTCATTTCAGCCTCCCTTTATTCTTTAATCTCCCAGTCCCAGTCTGCTTACGCTCTTTTTGTCATTCATACCTTCCAGACTGATCCACCTAATTTAGATCAATGAGGATCCGAAATCCTGTCTGGGTTTCAAGTGCCCTGTTTGATGATCCGCCATCTGTTTTAAATACAACTTCCCCAAATCGATAGACTATAGCCAGGCAGACTTCTTCGGTCTGCCTCTTTTTCTTTTAGCTGGTTTTTCCTCAGTTTCTGAAGCAGGAAGAACACCCAGTTTCTCCAGTATCTCGATTTGATTCTTATTGGTTTTCACCAGAGTCCATTCTTTGCCATCCATTCTGACTTTCTTTGCGTGTTTGAGAATCTTCAGGATCTGCTTATAGGTTCGATTATCCAGAAGCTCTTCTTTTTCAAACAGGTTTTTGATCCTGAATGTCAGGCAGACCGATATGAAGTCAATGAATTCCGCTCCGATAACTGCTTCATCGCTTTGAACCCGGGTTTCATCAAACTCCAGGGATGACTTATAGTACCTCATCACCAGTTCGATCTCCCATCTTGTCGAATACATCCTGTAGATCTCTTCAGGGGCTGCATCCAGGTTTGACTCAAAAGCGATCGTTCCGAATTTGATCCTTGCCTTCTGGTATTCCCCGTCATTGTAAGTCCCTTCTCTCGAATGTCTGAGGACTCAGTCCTGTTCTTCTTTGGCAGCTTTCCTGGGGTTTCTGAAGGAGTAGATCCATTTGTGTTTGCCTTCCACCTTCGATTTCCTGTACTGGATCCCATCTTCTCCGGGCACAACATTCTCATAGTTGTACATACGATGGTCCACAGCGATTTTTGCGCTTCTTCTGAGCGGATTCAGATATTTCAGCTCCGATCTTTCTGTCAGCAGCTCTTCAATAGCGCTGGCCGGAAAGCCCTTATCGCAGATCACAAGACCTTTCTGGATGTCGTTGGTGATCAGAAAATCGCTGCAGGAAGTCAGATCCAGCATGTTTCCGGGAAAGACCTGGGAGCAGACTGGCTTTTGCTTCGTGAGATCAAAAGCGTAAAGGATAGACAGGTCTCTTCTTCCTTTCAGTTTTCCCTTTCTGGACCACTCAGAAAATGTATTGATCCTGGAATCGTTCGTCTTCAATGTTCCATCAATGAGCACAGAATCGGAAATCTCGATAGAAGCAGCACGGTTCCGGTTGAACTTTACGATCCTTGAACAGGCTTTTCCCAGATCTTTCTGGAATCTGGAAACGAGGTTCCCTGAGAGGGAGCAGTCTGGAAAACGCTCACTTAAAAACGACTGATCACAGGCTTCTTTGAGTTCACAGTCTTTAATGCCGGGGTTGAGGACCCTCAGGACTGCAATGCAGAAGATCCTTTCTGAATCCTTTCGGTCATAAACGCTGTAAAGCTCATCGAGCAGTTCTTTGCCTTCTTTGATCAGAAGTTCTTCGCCAGCCCAGTCTTTGATGTCAACAGGGGCCTGGGATACAGAAGCCGGTTCATTTTCCGGCTCAGGAAGCGGGACATAGACCCCATCAATGATATGGCCGACAGTAGGACCATTGACAGGATAGTTCTTTCCGTTCCTGTGGCGGCAGCCGATACGGGCTTTTACCCCGTATCGGTCTTTGCTTTTTCCGTAGACATAAACAACCGTATTTTTAGGATGTTCAACAGCGAGGATATGGGCAGGGATTGGCATGATCGGTCTCCTTTTTTATATAGTCTATTTATATAAATAATATGCCATAAATAAGCCTATATATCGAGAGTTAACACTGCTAAATTGAACTTAAAAACAAGGGTTAGAGGCTTCATGCAAGACCAATCTGCAGAAGAAATTAAAAGGCCGGGCACCCCATGCAGGTGCCCGGCTATAGATAAAGCCTGTTTATGGGCAAATTTTATAGTCTAATCGACCGTGAAAGTTGTATTTAACATGAACTCTAATTTTTTGAAACTATGGCAGATGCTCACTTCAAGTCGAGTACCTGCTTCTTTATGTCTTCCTCTGACAGACAAAGCGAGTCAAACAAGGCCTTTTGCTTCTTTGTCATGGCATAGGAGGGCAGCCAGCCGCTCCGGCTTTCATACTGTTGAATCTCATACTTGTTCAGCGTTCCAAGAATTGTTCCCAGGGTATCTGAAGTCGTCATCCCCTGAGCTTTGCGGCAAAACCACAGCAGGGCCTGGCAGATGACAAGGCCAACAAAGGATACAAGCATCTTTCCTTCGAAGTTCTGTTTCGAATGCATATGGCTCTTGCTCATCTTCAGATGGTCTTTCAAGCGGCAGAACACCTTTTCTGCCCGGTCTCTTGATCGCATTCTTACAATGGCTTCTGTGCAGCTGAGTTCTTCATTGCCGATGACCACAAAATAGCCCGCTTTATCCAGGGCTTTCTGGATATTGTCCAGGTTGTATTCAACGGTGAAATTGGGTTTTCCTTTTTCATGTGTTTCTGTCTTTTCAATGACCAGCCAGGTAGAATACTGTTCTTTCAGCTTTTCGGTAAACCGTTTTCGCTCCATTATTTTTTCTTTCAACGCCACAGCCCTGGCTTCAATAGAGGCTTTTTCCTGGGCTGCCCGTCTTGAATCGTAGTAAACATAGCCAAAATAGTCTCCCTCCAGGATGTGGACTTTGCCCAGTGGTTTTCCATAAATGGATTCTGCTCCAATAAAGTATTCAAAACGATCACAGATCTCCCGGTTCTGCTCAATCAGCTCCTTCGCTTTGACCAGGCTGTCCGGCATCATCATGTTAAAAGAGACTCCATGCTGATCAAGCAGGGCCACATTATCTCTGGAGACATAGCCCCCCTCCAGGGCCAGGTACAGCTTCTGGAATCCAAGATCATCGACCTGATCCAGGATCGTCTGCAGCTGGCTTTTGTCCAGGACAGATCCAATATAGTTTTCTGCATACAGTGGAATACCCGTCACCAGATCCGCCAGGACAAATGTATTGATGCAGGGCAGGCCTTCATCCACCTTGGATTTTCCGTATTCAGCCAGCTTGTTGTTTTTCAAATGGGTATTCGTATCGGTGGAGTCTCCGGCCATCATCAGGTTTTCTCCCTGTTTCAGCCCGGAATTCTCATAGTTGCGCCGGAAATCATGTAAAAGATCATAGGCAGCGGCTTTATTGCGACCGATGGAGGAGTAAAGAGCGCTGATTTCAGAATCATTGAGTGCTCTTTTTAATCCGCAGTAATTGTCAAAGGCCCAGAATGGAAAGTCCTGAGCCGAAAAGTCATCGGCCAGAATGGCATGGAGAGCGATAGCGATAATCGCCTGCCATTCCAGGGGGAAGTTTTTCTGGAGAGCTTCAAGAAGTCCGCAAAGAGAAAGAGCCTTGATGGCAGCGGCATAGGCCCCATAGTTCATCTGAAAAGCCTGCTTACCTGGCTCAGACAGTTTTTCGCTCTGGGCCTTTTTCTTCTCTTCTTCCTTCTTTTCGCCGGGGAAGATTTCGAAATAGCGGTCGTTGGGATAGAACTGGGTCTTATTGTCAGGATCCAGCTTGCCAATGGAAACGCGGCCATATGCCGGACGCTTGTTCTTTTTATCCCAGGAAGATGTTCTTTCCCAGTAGACATAGCCGTTTTTAAGGATGTGAAGATGACCGACGGTGGGGAGTGGAATCGGGTCTTTTTTGCCAAAATACATAACTGCCTCCATAGTTTATTTATTTTATTATACTATGGTTTCAACGAAAAGAAAAGCGATATTCACCATCGAATATCACTTTATTTAAAGCTTCACATATCACATCGGTTACGGAGTGCTTCGTTCTCCATAGTTCATGAAAATTAGATTGCAGGATTTAATAGAAATGAATACTGTGCTAAGCACTGAAGTGTTTTCGCTTTCCTGCCTGTTTTGCTGCTTCCCATATTTTTCCCAGAGGATTTTGAATATCTGAACCCAGTTTCTGGATTTGGGTTCCTGTTCTTGGCCTGGGCTGGATTCGCTCTGCTTTTTCGCCTGGTCTGCTGTTCAGGCAGACTCAATCCGGAAGATCGCTTCAATCTTTGTCTTTGCATAAATTGCCCAATTTGCCTGATCCATTTTGTCGTTTTTGCCTGATCTGCCCAGAATCCGAACTTTAAACGTATATTTTCTTTTCTTTTACCCATTTTTTGGTGACAATACGGAAAAAGTGATTTGCTGATGAGGAAAATTATTATCTGTTTGTATCACTTTTTGCCGTATTGAATTCGGCAAAAAAAGATCTGAAAAAGGGCAGACAAAGAACCGGCTGGTATATACCATAAAAGTCGAAGTAATTCGATTTCAAGCGGAAAATGGCCACATTTAAACAATTTATAATCCTGAAATTTCCAGTAAAAGAAAGCTTGAAATACTGCTTTATCACCACATCCTGCTTATGGTCTGAAAACGCAGGCGATATTGCGGCAATTTTATCGAATCAATGCGGAAAATGATGGTTTGAGAGCGTTTACGCAAATGCATAGACTGTAACTGTCAAAAGTAAATCACCGATGACGGTGGTTGAACAAGCATAAGGAAACGTCTTCACAGGCCGAATCCGGTATGAGAAACAAGCTGCTCAAGTAAAAGCAAGTGAGCAAAGAAAGGAAACCACAAATGAAAAAAGCGTTAATCATCTGCGTGGGAGGCATGTCCAGCTCTCTGATCGCAAAGAAAACAACTGAAGAACTCAAAAAAAGAGGTCTTGACTGCTTAGTTACAGCTACGGATGTGATTGAAGGCGAACAGAACATCCGCAATAAAGATTTCGATCTCTATCTCGTCAGCCCACAGACAAAAATGTACCTGAAAAACTTCCAGGAAATCGGATCCAATGTAGGTCTTCCCGTCGTTCCCATTCCTCCACAGGCTTATATTCCTGTACCGATGGGCATCACCAAAATGGCTGATCTGGTCGCTAAAGAAATTTAAGGAAAGAGTGTCGGACTGTGAAAACGAAAGAAAAAGAATTACTGGCTCTTCTGTATCAATCGCGAGGGAGTTTCATCTCTTCCAAAGAACTGGCTTTACGTCTGGATCTTTCGGAGAGAACTGTCCGAACCTATATTAAAAGACTCGGGCCCCTCGCTGTGCAGGAGGGAGCGTCGATTGAAGCCAAGCAGGGCAGCGGATTCCGCCTGGTCATCCACCCTGGCTCTTCCATCGATTCAATGATCAGCGAAAACAAACTGGCCAATATTGCTAAACCTTATGCCATTGACAACGTCCAGGGTCGCAGAGACTACATTTTCCAGAAACTGCTGCTCGAAGGCGAAAGTCCTGACCAGTTTGATTTGGCCGATCAGCTCTTTGTATCGGAAAGCACGATCAAAAAAGATCTGGCTTCCCTGCGGCCGATTCTGCGCAATTACGAGCTCCAGCTGGAGCAAAACGAGATGGGCGGATTGCAAATCCAGGGCGAAGAACAGAAAAAGCGGGCATTGATCATGGATTACTTTTTCCGCAATAGCAAGTTTGACTCGCTGCGGGAATTTGTGGATGGCTCCGGCTACTTCGAAGACGTTTCGTCCGAAGCGCTGCTGATGCTCATTATTGATGAAACCCGCAAGGAAAACCTTCAGCTTTCCGATGTCATGATTCAGAACATCATGATTCATCTTGCTCTTTGCATACGGCGTGTTAAATACGGCTTCAAGCTGGATGCCATTAATCAGTCCCTCGATCATCCGCACAGTCGCGAGGCCAGAGCCGCCAAGGCCATGATGGAGCGGCTGTCCAGGGCTACCAGCCTGTCTTTTACCCCGGAAGAAACAGACTACCTCACTTTGCACTTGTTTTCCCGGGTCAAAAAGGATCCAGACGCCCAGAACTCCGAATCCCTGAGCCTGGAAGTCCAGGCCGTGCTCGAACATATAGCCCAGAACAGTCCATGGGATTTTTCTGACGACCAGCTGTTAGAAACTGCATTAATTGACCACCTGGTCCCGATGCTCACCCGGCTGAAATGCCAGATTAACCAGACCAATCCCCTGACCCAATCCATTCAAAATGACCGTCCGGAAATTTTTGAGCTGGTTAAACGGGAATTTTCCCTCATGCCCTCATTAAAGGGGTTAAGCATCTCGAATGATGAATGGGCCTATCTGGCTCTTCACGTTATGGCTGCCGTTGAGCGGGCCGATGAGAAAAAGAAACTTCAGGTTTTGGTCATTTGTGCCACTGGATATGGCTCCAGCCAGCTATTGCATTCCCGGCTGATGAAGCATTTTTCCAACAGTATGCATATCGTCTCGGAAACCGGCTATTTCTCCATTAACGATGCGCTTTTAGAAGGTGTTGATCTGATTATTTCGACTGTCAACCTGGGCTCAGTCATCTTTGGTGTCCCCTTCTTGCATGTATCGGTCTTCTTAAGCGATGAAGATATCGCTGCAATCAACGCTTTTATTGAAAAACGGCGTCCTTCTTCCGCTCCCAAGGTGCGCAATGTCAATTCAGCCTTCCAGAATGAAGTCTTTCACCGGTATTTTGACCGCTCCCGATTTTTGATTTTTGATCCCTCCTACAATGCCGATCAGATCATGGATACCCTGATTGATCTGCTGGCCAAGGACGAAAAAACCGGCTTCAAGACATCCATGAAAGACCAGATTTCCCTGCGAAGCAAAATGGGAAATGTCGCCTTCTCAAACACTGTTGTGGTCCCTCATCCCGCGGTGCCGCTGGCCAAAAAGGCCGCTTTCGCCATTGGGATTATTCCCGAAGGCGTATATTGGGATGCAGCTCATCCTGCCGTGAAGTTTTTCATGCTTATGTCACCTTCCTTTCAGGACAACGATGGGCTGAAAAACATTACGATGGCCATTGTTTCTTTCCTGGAAGAAGAAGGCCGGCAGAAAAATCTGCTGAACAATCCAACCTTTGAGCAGTTTGAAATTGTCTTCAAGCCGCTGATTGAAGAATAAAGCTGACCCTGCAGGCCGTTTAAATCGCAGGCACAGTCTTCATCTCAAAATGGTTTAAAAACGATTGAAGGAAAAAGGGAAGCAAAAAAATACGAGAAGCAAAAAGCAATAGAAATCAAACTCTAAGCAATTTTTAACTACAACCGCGAATAAGAATAAAAGAGGAAATAAGAATTACTATGGCAAAAATGGATAATGAACAGTCCCAGCTGGTCGCTTTTACGATCATTTCGTACAGCGGCGCAGCCCGGGCTCTGGTCCACGAGGCAATGGACGCAATGCGTCAGGGCGACTTTGAACTGGCCGACCAGAAAATGCAGGAAGCTGATGAACAGCTCGTACAGGCTCACCAGGCCCAGACCGATCTGCTTCACCAGTTTGCCAATGGTGTAGAAATTGAAATCCAGATCATCATGGTTCATGCCCAGGACCATCTGATGACCACCATGACTTTAAAAGAAATTGCCCAGGAACAAAAGGCGCTCTGCCAGCAGATTCAGGAACTGAAAGTGCTGGTTGAAGCCCGGGCTCAATAACCTTCTAAGCTTCAGGCAGTCAGAAAAGGAGAATGTCCATGAGCAAACGCAATCGAAAGCAGCGAAACGCTGCCTCGGCTGATCCGGCAAAGCAGCTGGAGAAGGCCAAACGAATTCAGTCTTTGAAGGCATTGTATTTTAACCGCTTCATGCTGGTGCGCTATACCACAGCCGCCTGCTTCTTTGGAAATTTTTACTATGCCTTCATGGCCTGGCCTGCCTGGATAAGCTGGCTGGCTATTGCCCTGATTGGCGCCGCCCTGCCTGCTTTGTGGCAGCTGGGCACGATGTATGGAAAGCGGAAGGTCAAATATCAGTGGGTGCAGATTTATATCCACGCCCAATGGGTATTCAATGCGCTGCTGATGGTGTCCATATGGACTTTGCCTATGGAACAAGTTATTCCGTTTTTCAGTGAAACTGTGGGGGCAAAGCTGGTCGCCAGTGCCTTTGATGGCATCGGCCTGATCTTGCTCAGTCTTTGTGTAATCCGTCTGCGTCGCATTTCATCCAATACCGATAAAGTGTTCAAGCAGATCCACTTCTACGAACAGAAATACAACTTCACGATCGAATCGCTTCGATAAAAACAGATGGACCAGTCTGTTCTTCCTGGCAAAAGCTGGCATCATCCTGGCTGCAGGCTCTTGCCTGGCCCATATTGAAGATAAACTAAATGTCCGATCGAAAAAACTATATCGAAATAATCTATCGATAACAAAGGAATAAACAGCATGAACAAAATATTCGATTTTCTTGAAAAATATCTGATGGGGCCGATGGGCAAACTGTCGCAGAAGCAGTTTGTCCGGGCCATCATGGCTGCCGGCATGGCATCTATCCCCTTCACCATCATTGGTTCCGCCTTCTTGATTATCAACATTCTTCCTATGGTATTCCCAGCCCTGGAAGGAATCTGGGCGGCATCGTTTGACAAGATTACCAACCTTTACATGACCGCCAACACCTTTACCATGGGGGTACTGGCCTTATATTTCAATATTGTTATGGGCTATGAGCTCACAAGTATTAAAGCCAATGAATTCAATCTGAATCTTTCCCCCATCAGCGGCGCTTTGCTTTCCATGATGGCTTTCCTGATGACACTTCCCGAAATGTCGATCATCGATGGCACCTATACGTTCATGGAGGGAGAATCCTATATTAATGGTATTGCCTACGGCAGCTTTGCCAACCGCTTAGGCACTTCGGGTATCTTTACTGGAATCCTGATGGCCGCCCTGGCCGTATGGCTGTATAAGCTTTGCGTAGAGAAAAACTGGACCATTAAGCTTCCAGAAGCTGTACCTGCTGGTGTAAGCCGCTCCTTTACTGCTTTAATCCCCTGCGCTGTCATCGTCTTCGTTGTATTAATCCTCAACGGAATCCTGCTGATGACTGGCTACGACCTGTTTAACATTATCGCAATCCCATTTGCGTTCCTGGGCCAGATTGCCGATACCTGGTATGGCGTACTGCTCATCAACTTGCTCATCCACGCCTTGTGGTCGGTAGGGATCCATGGCGCCAACATCCTGTCTGCCTTCTACTCTCCATTTACGCTGCAGAACTTCCAGCACAATGCAGATATCATGACAGGAGCAGCTACGGGCAAATATGCGGCTTTTGCCGGCGAATTCCAGAACATGTTTGTTGTATGCGGCGGCTCCGGTGCAACGCTTGGCCTTTGCATCTGGATGGCTTTTGCGGCTAAATCTGAACAGCTTAAAGCATTAGGTAGGGCCTCTGTACCTTCTGGTATTTTCAATATCAACGAACCACTGATCTTCGGAGTACCCATTATTTACAACCCGAACCTCATCATCCCCTTTATCCTGGCTCCAACGGCAGCCTCGATGATTGCTTACTTTGGCATTGCCAGCGGCATGTTTCCGCCCGTTGTCGCCAACGTTCCATGGCCAACCCCGGCATTGTTTGGCGGCTTTATCGGAACCGGCGGTCACTTCATGGGTTTAGTTCTTTCCCTGATCTGCGTTGTCGTTGCCTTCTTGATTTACTACCCATTTGCGAAAAACTACGACAAGAAACTTGTTGCGGAAGAAAAAGCAATGGAAACTGCTGAATAATCCAGCGGCCAACAAACCGTTTCGAGCACTATCCCCCAGCATCAAGAAATTAGGAAAACTGAGCCGGACTCTTCTTCTGTCCGGCTTTCCTTTTCCTCAAGCCGTATTTACGCAACTTAATATAAATTTTTATTATGATAAAATAATATATATAAATATATATATAAATAAGGAGATAAAAAGACTCGTCATGAAAAATGAACAACTCGCTGCTTTTCCAGAAAACTTCCTGTGGGGTGCATCCACTTCCGCTTATCAGGTTGAAGGGGCAAATCTGGAAGATGGCAAAGGTCCATCCTGCCAGGATGTCAAGGAAGTTCCAGAAGGCACTTCCGATCTGACTGTATGTGCTGACTTCTATCATCACTACAAAGAAGATATTGCCCTGATGGCCGAAATGGGTTTCAAATCCTATCGTTTCTCCATTGCCTGGACCCGGATCCTCCCCCAGGGCACGGGCGAAATCAACCAGAAAGGAATCGATTTCTACAATGATGTCATCAATGAATGCCTGAAATATAATATCGAGCCGATTATTACAATGTTCCATTTTGACATGCCTGCTGCCCTCGATGAGCGGGGCAGCTGGTCCAATCCAGATTCCGTTGAATGGTTTGTCAACTTCGCTTCCATCCTCTACCAGAATTATGGCGACCGCGTAAAATACTGGCTGACCATTAATGAGCAGAACATGCTGACCTTAGTTGGACCTGTGATCGGCACCTTGCATATTCCGGAAGGCTGCGACAATGTCCTCAAGGAAATTTACCAGCAAAACCACCACATGCTTGTGGCCCAGGCCAAAGCAATGGTTCTCTGCCATGAATTGCTGCCGGAAGCCAAAATCGGCCCGGCGCCAAACATTTCCTTAGTCTACCCGGCGACCTGCAAGCCGGAAGATGTCATTGCCGCCCAGAACTTCAACGCGATCCGCAACTGGCTCTACCTCGATATGGCTGTCTATGGCATTTACAATGCGATCGTCTGGAACTGGCTGAAAAAATACGATGCCACCCCGACTTTTGCCCCGGGTGATGAAGATGCCATGAAAAATGCCCATCCGGATTTCATCGGCTTCAACTACTACAACACCGCAACCGTTGCAGCCGAAGATGGAAGCATCCCCTTCAACCCAATCGGCGGCGACCAGCAAAATTCCAACGGTGTTGCCGGCATGTACAAGAGCGTAGCCAACCCGTATCTTGGCAAGACCGAATTTGGCTGGGAAATCGATCCAGTCGGCTTCAGGGCCACAATCCGCGAGATGTATTCCCGCTACCACCTGCCGATGCTTGTTACCGAAAACGGCCTGGGGGCTTATGATACGCTGGAAGAAGACGGCAAGGTTCATGACCCCTACCGCATCAACTACCTGCGCCAGCACATCCACCAGATCCGGGAAGCCATCACCGATGGCGCGGAAATGCTGGGGTACAACCCATGGAGCGCGATCGATCTGATCTCTACCCATGAAGGCATGCGCAAGCGCTATGGCTTTATCTATGTAGACCGCGATGAGTTTGATCTCAAGTCGATGAAGCGCTATAAAAAAGACTCCTTTGACTGGTACAAGAAAGTCATTGCATCCAATGGTGAAGACCTTTCCGACCTCTCTGAATAAACTTTAATGATCTGGATGCTTTTGCTCATTCTCCTTTCCCAATCTGCCCATTCCAAAAGCATCCATCCCAAGCCAGGCCTTTTGCAGCTGATCCCTGCAAAAGGCCTTTTCTTTTCCCCGCCTGTTCCTGCCAGCCTGTTCTTTGAATTGCCTGCTGTGCTTTCAGACCTGCTGTTCGTTATTTTTCCATAAGAAAAGACGCCAGACACTCCAAAAGGAGCATCGGCGTCTTTGCGGGTAGTGAACCAGGTTTCTGCCTGCATGACAAAAGCCGCACATCCACTTCGTCCATGACAACAAACCGGTTCACTTTCTGAAACCATTTCAATTCAGATATCCTGTCCTGACAGGAACGGGATCTGTCCTGGTTTCAGGTTTGATGATCCGCATCTGTTTCGATCGTACTGAAGCCATGTCTTTGAAGACAGCCTTCTGTTCTGTCCTCTTATCCAACAGTCATTCAGCCGGTTATCCAGTTATTAGCTGGGGCATCAGCTGGCAAACCAGAAGATAACCCTGAAACATTCAGGCAAATCATCCATGTGCTTCGCGCAGTCTCTGGTTTCCAGACTTCCAGGAAAGTTCTTCTGCCTGCAATTCTTGCAGCGCTTCATCCGCATGCAGAAACCGGACAGTAATCGTTTCCTGCAGTACAAGGCAGGTTTCTATCCCTGTTTCGCTCTTTTCCAGACACAAGCGTCAGGCTTTGGCAGATCTGTGCTTCCGTCCGGCGACATCCCTGTCATCTGAAAAGAAGCGTACTGTGCTTCCCTGCATGACAGTTCAAATCATTCAGGGCAGTCCTGCACCCGTGCAGAATCAAAGCTGCAGACATTGCGATCCGGATTCATCGTTTTGCTGCGCACAAAAGAATACCGGAAAAGCACAGGTTTTCTGTGCCTTTTGTATGACAGAAGCTCTGGAATCCAGAACCGGACATGGCAAGTCTTTGGCTGCCATGCACCAGATACAGGAAGATTTTTCCAGTGATATGAACGGAGAACTCCTGCATCCGGCATCATTATGCCAAAAGTCAGAATCTTGTAAAGTAAACAGACTCTTTAATTTGACAAGTGATTCACGGTATTTTTACCGTTATTTTTCTTTATATTTCCACGAGCTAAAAATTCATGATATGGGATTTTATCCATATCAGATGATTCTGTCTATCCGACCAGAATCGCCGCCCTGTTTTCCCTTACAAAT
>Belle_p2__coassemble_1261_pt1 | contig 57064 bp, 48 predicted proteins | sample Belle_p2__metabat2_high_PE_032 | metagenome-assembled genome bin Belle_p2 | reverse complement strand
GCATCAAGGTGCAGGCCCCGGAACAGAACTGGCATCAGGCGTAGGATGCCGGGCCGCCAAAGCGGTATGGAAATCTAAATTCCAGATTTTCCAATTATTTGCTACGCTAGAAACAGGCAAACAGCTAATGAGCAAAAAAACAGACCATAAGAACAGCCAGGACCAAAGAGCGGTCCTGGCTTTTTTAAACGAAGAGTCCGGGAGATTGAACCGGTTTTGCTGTTATGACACAAATTCCTGGCAGGATGCCAAAGCGGCCGGCTTATCCTGCTTATTCTGCGTATTCTGCAGCTTAGCCGGATGATCCTGCCGGATTATTTACGAGCAGAGAAGCGGGCTTTCAGGCTCTGAAAGACCGGGCCGACCAGGCAGCAAAGACCAATGCCGGCCAGGCTGCCGGTACCATCGAGCAGGACATCGCGGATTTCACCGGAGCGGCCGTCGATAAATGTCTGGTGAAATTCATCAATACCGGCATAAAGAATACAGCAGGCCAGGGCAGCCAGACAGGCTTTTTTCCGGCTCCAGCCAAGACTGGAAAAAAAGAGCAGCCAGGCAATGCCCAGAACCAGGTAAATGGAAAAATGAGCCATTTTGCGGATGATGAAGCTGGCCAGCGGGGTTTCGGGCAGGTGGAGCAGATCCAGAAGGGAATCGGACTGCACCTGGGAAACCGTACCGGAGCGGCTTGAAAAGATCCAGATGCCCATCATTAAAAGGATGGCCAGCAGGAAATACAGGAGACTGGCAAGTTTAAGCGGGCAAGCCAGGCGGGGCCTACCGGCTGGTTTTTCCGGTTTGATCGTGTTTTTCATGAGTTCACTCTAGCACCTTCCATCCTTCGTGATCTTTCAGCTTGTAAAGAGCTTTCTTTCGTTTTTGTTCCATCCGTATTCGAAAGAATTGGGAATTCGCTCATCAAAGAGGCAGGACCGGGCTGCTTTGAAATCCCGGCCAGTTTACAGAGATGGCTTCGTTTTGGCTTGCTGTATAGTCCTGGACCTGGTATTGATCCGCAAAAGCAGACGGAACGTTGGTATTGTGTGCAATGAAATTGATAAAGCTTTGCGGTGTGCCTGAAAAAAATCAGCCGCAGGGTCTGAAAAAGAATGCGGGACAGATGCCGGAAAGGAGAGTGGATCGGTTTTATCTGATTGTTTTGAGCATGAAAGAGATCATGTAAGAGTCTGGACAGAATCCCCTTATGCTGGGCGTTTTCGTGCTATAGTTGATCCGAAATCCGGCATAAGGCAAGGTCCGGATCGTTAGCGAATTGATACTTTGAAGTAAAGTACAAAGAACAGGGGAGGAAAAGCCTCCGGTTCTTTCCATCCTGTTTTCTTGCGGAATCGCGCGGGGCTGCGATGGATTTTTTTCATTTATCCCCGGCATTCCCTGATCCTGCCTCGAAAAGGAGTTTTTAAAAGTTTCCTTTTGGGGCAGCTGATGCAAAGGAAGATGCTATGATTTTTCAAAAACTGAGAGCCTGGTTTTTCAAGACCACGGCGGCCAGGCTGCTGGTCCTTGGCTTTGCGCTGGTCATCCTGGCGGGCGCGCTGCTGCTGTGGCTTCCGATCTCCCACAACCCGGGGCATTCGATCTCGTTTCTCGATGCGCTTTTTGAATCGACCAGCGCGGTTTGCGTAACGGGACTGACGGTTGTTTCGCCTGGCGATACGTTTAACCTGTTTGGGCGGATTGTCATGGCCATCCTGATCCAGATTGGCGGGATGGGTGTCGTGCTGATGGGTATTACCCTGATTATCATTGCCGGCGGCCGGGTTGGGTTTAAGACGCGCTACCTGTTCATCCAGGCACAGAATCTTTCCGGAGGCTATACGGGACTGATGAAAGTAGCCAGCCTGATTATCCGGATTACCTTTACAATTGAAGCCGGCGGTGCTTTGCTGCTGTGGCTTTTGCTGATGAAGTACTTTGATCCCTTGCGGGCCTTTGGCCATGCCTGCTTCCTTTCCATATCGGCCTTTAACAATGCCGGGTTTGATGTCTTTCATGGCAGCGCATCGCTCATTCCTTATGGCGACAACTTCTTATTCTGTACCGTCATTACGTGGCTGGTCATCATCGGCGGCTTCGGCTTTCTGTCCATGATTGACCTTTGCCGCTGCCGCTTCCACTGGCGCAAGCTTTCGCTGACCACAAAAATCGCCCTGTTCATGACCGTTGTGCTGCTGATTGGCGGAACGATCCTGCTCAAGTGGACAACCGGCATGACGTGGCTGGAAGCCTGGACGCAATCTGTCATTGCCAGAACGGCCGGCTTTGCGACCTATCCGATGTCGCTGTTCAGCCAGGGCGCGCTTTTGATCTTTATTGTGCTGATGTTTATCGGTGCTTCGCCAAACTCAACGGGCGGCGGCATCAAGACAACCACCGCCTTTGTGCTGGTATTAAAGGCCTTCTCCTCTTCGGCCGGCCATGATGAAGATTCAGCCTTTGACCGGAAGGTGACCGACCTGGATATTTCCAAGGCCTCAACGGTCCTGTTTTTCGGCCTGACGGTTGTGCTGATCTCCACGATTCTGGTGTGCACGGCCGAACCGGGCTGTAATTTAGGCGAGGTGCTTGTCGAAGTGACCAGTGCGTTTGCGACCGTTGGCTCCTCGATGGGGATCACGTCCACCCTGGGGACATTCTCGCGGATCATCATTATCCTGGATATGTTTATCGGCCGCTTAGGCACGATTACCATTGCCAACCTGCTGGTAACCCGCAAGGAGAAACTGGCTCACTTTACAGAAGAAAGTGTGCTGATCGGCTAAATAAAAAAAGAACCCGCCAGAACATTCTGATTGAAAAGAGTGCGGGAGACTCAAAGATACAATCAACAGAACAGAAACTGTAAACAGAACAGATAAACTGAACAGATATCAGAAGGTAAAACTATGAAATTCAATGCATTTGGAAAGAAAAACCGGGCAGCGTTTGCGATCATCGGCCTGGGCCGTTTTGGGTCGGCACTGGCGATTACCCTGGCGGAAAACGGGCAGGACCTGATCATTATTGACAAAGATCCCGACCGGGTCAGAGAACTGCGCTATCTGACCGACTATGCCTACGTCATTAATCATCTGGACCAGGCAGCGCTGGAAGAGATTGGAGTCGGGGACTGCCAGGTGGCGATTGTCGCGATTGGCGAACAGATGGACGCCAACATCCTGGCCACCCTGTATTGCCTGAATCTGAAAGTGCCGACGGTCATTGCCAAGGCCAGCTCCAAAGACCAGGGCATGATCCTGGAAAAGATCGGTGCCCAGGTCGTCTATCCGGAACAGGATATGGGGGTGCGGCTGGCCAACCAGCTGTCCAACAAGAAAGTCATCGACTACTTCTCCGTATCGGGCAATATCGATATTGCCCAGATTGAAGCGCCGGCTTTCTTTATCGGCAAGCAGCTCAAAAGCCTTGAACTGCGCCAGCGCTATGGCATTTCCATTATTGCCATACAGACCAGGCATGGAACGATTGAGGAAATCGATCCAAACTATGTTTTTGAAAAAGACGATATCATTATTGTGATCGGCTCGAACGAGAACATCCGCAATTTTGAACGCTCAACTGAAGACTGAACAATCCGGCTGATTTTTAGCCGGATTATTTGGATATTTGGCCCACAATTGGATGCTAGAATCAGTTCAATATGCAATTCCCGCTCCGGCTTCTTTTAAGACAAAAAAGCCCTGGGCCAAAAGCCCCGGCCTGCCGGAACAGTCGGGCAACCGGCCCGCAAACCGCTTTTTCCATGCAAAAAATCAAAGCAGAAGGCCATCCTGATCCCCAATACAGCCTGGCCGGCATTAAATCGCTGACCTGGCATGGAATAAAGGATCCAGGCGGGGCCGGCTTATAAATTCAAATCAAAACGATACCAAAAAGACAGGCAGAACTTTGCCTGGAGACCATCCAGAAAGGAAGTGGAATGATGGATAAGCAGATTGTCCTGGTTACAGGCATGTCCGGTGCCGGGAAAACTTCCGCAATGAACGCTTTAGCCGATCTTGGCTACAACTGTATAGATAATTTTCCCAAGGAGATTCTTCCGGCTTTGGAAGAGCTGATGGAATCGGATGATCCGCAATATGACCGGCTTGCACTCAGTGCTTCCAGCCAGGACTATGTGGATTTCATGAACTTTTTTGACAACCTCAAGCGACCCTTGCAGGTTGTGTTTGTCGATGCCAGCGATGAAGAGCTGCTTTTGCGCTATCGCTTTACCCGCCGGCTTCATCCGCTTTTGATCAACGGCCAGGCTTCCACCCTGGAAGATGCCATTGAACTGGAACGCGATTCCTTCAAGGCCCTGGAAGAAAACATGAAGGATACCCTGCATCTGGATACGACCCGTCTGACGCCGCAGGCACTGGTCAATATCCTCAAGCCGTATTTCAAGAACCAGAGCGAACCGGAGTTTGCCATTACCTTCCAGTCCTTTGGCTTCAAGCATGGCCTGCCCATGGATGCCGATATTGTCATCGATGTGCGCTGCCTGCCCAACCCATTTTATGAGCCGGCTTTAAAGCAGATGACCGGCAACGATGAGAAAGTGTACAAGTATGTCATGGAGCGGGAAGAAACCAGGGAATACATCCGGCGGCTGCAGGACTACCTGGATTTTGTCTTCCAGTCCTACAAAGAGCAGAACAAGAACCACATGATTGTGGCGGTTGGCTGCACGGGCGGCCAGCATCGGTCCGTTTCGGTATGCAACTGGCTGTTTGACCACTACAAGGATGGCTACAAGACATTCAAGTCGCATCGCGACCTGGCCAGAAGGAATGATGCCGTATGAAAAACGTCGTAGTTATTGGGGGAGGAACCGGGCTTTCGGCCATGATGAGCGGCTTCAAGCATCTGGACAATGTCAATTTGACGGCTGTCATTACCGTTGCCGATGATGGCGGTTCAACCGGCCGCATCCGCGATGCCTACAATATTCCGGCGATGGGCGATATCCGCCATGTGCTTTGCGCCATGGCCGAAGACGATGAAGACCCGCTCTTTTCCTCGCTGATGAATTTCCGCTTTCCCGGATCGGAAGACATCGGAGGCCACCAGCTTGGCAACCTGATCTTTCTGGCACTGATGGAAATTACCGGCTCCTACATGGGCGCTGTCCAGGCCATCAGCAAGGTCCTCAAAGTCAAGGGCAATATTTTGCCCTCTACCCTGGACAATGCGATTCTTTACGCCCTGATGCAGGATGGCACCCTGGTGCGCGGCGAGAAGAACATCCCGAATGCGGACAACTCCATTGCCAAGGTGTTTTATGAAGATGATATCAAGGCCTATCCACGGGCGATTGAAGCGATCCGCAATGCGGATCTGATCATTTACGGGATCGGCTCGCTCTATACCTCGATTCTGCCCAATGTCATTGTCAAGGGCGTGCGCGAAGCGATTGCCGATACCGCCTGCCCGAAAGTCTATTTCTGCAATGCCATGACCCAGCCGGGTGAAACGGACGGGTTTTCGCTGGAAGACCATGTGCGGGCCATTGAAAACCATACGTATAAAAACCCGATTGAAATTGCGGTCATCAACAAGCAGCCCATCGACAAAGAAGCCCTGGAGCGCTATGCCAGGCGGGGCAGTGTGCCGGTGACGATGCAGGAAAAAGACCATGTATATAAAGTCATTGAAAAGGATCTGACAATTACCGACGAATCCGGACGCATTCGTCATGATTCCAAGGCAATTGCCGATTGCCTGGAAGAAATCCTCGCCGATATGGAAAAGGATGATTCCAATGTCGTTTTCAAGTGAGATCAAGCAGGAAATCAGCCAGCTCGATTTTGCTGGCGGACAGGCCAGAGCCCTGCTTTGCGCCCTGTTTCTGTCCCGCGCCAGCCTGAACTGGAACTGCGGCCAGACCTGGCTGTCGTTCCAGACGCAAAACGCTTCGATTGCCAAGCTGGTTTTCCGCCTTTTAAAAACTGAATACCAGGTGGATGTCCAGATCGCCACGCTGCGGCGGATGAACCTGAAGAAAAACAATATTTACAAGCTGACCGTCTATTCCAGTGCGCAGGCCATCCTGGAAGATTTAGGGATCCTGCGCAAGGGCGGCCTGTACAATGTGCCGCCTTATACCCTGGTGCGCTCGGAAAAGAATGCCCGGGCCTTTATCCAGGGCCTCTTTCTGGCCGCTGGATCGATCAATTCGCCCAAGACCACGAATTATCATATGGAGCTGACTTTGCCCAGCCAGGATTTGGCGATTATGGCCGTCAAGATCCTGGACCGCTTTTACATTCCGGCCAAAGTCACCCTGCGCAAGCAGAACTATGTCGTGTATACCAAAGTCGGCGACAAGATTGCCGATTTTTTAAGGCTTCTTGGCGCCAGTCAGTCGCTGTTCAACTTTGAAGACCAGCGCATCCAGCGCGATTTCTACAACCAGCTGACCAGGCTGGACAACTGCGAAGTGGCCAATGAGATGAAAACGCAAAAAGCCGCCCGGGAGCAGCTGGAATGGATCGCTGTAATTGAAAAGAGCCAGATTGAAATTCCGGACAAAATCCGGCACGTCATGGAAGCGCGCAAAAAAAATCCGGAAGCTTCCAACCTGGAGCTTTGCGATGCCGTCTATCTTCTGTATGGCGAGACGATCACTAAATCCGGCATGAAGCATCGCATGGCCAAGCTTAAGGAACTGGCCCTGGCCCAGACAAATGAAGCCTGAGGATAACGACCGGCCAGAAAAAGAAGACGGCTAAAAGCCATGACTAGTCAGAACGAAGCTGTAACAAGCCAGAAATGCATAAAGCCAATACCAGGCAGCAGTTCAAAAGCAGCAGTTCAAAAGCGAATCGTGTCCTTTGAGCCAGGGTGAAGATGAAAAAGAGATGAAGGTGGGAAATTTTGAACGGAAAAATACCAGCAAACTTAAGCCGGAAAGCAAGAAAAGGGATTGGACTGGCGGCCATAGCCATGCTTCTTGCCGGATGCCGCCAGAACTATCAGCTGACCAACCAGACGTTTGTCATGGAACTGGGAACGGATGTGTATGCCAATCCGGCTTTATACATCGAAAACCCCGATTCCGTTGATCTTTCCGTGCTTTCCGTAGAACCGGTAAGTTCCGGCGTGACGATCTCGGACAACCGGTTTGTCACTGTCAGCCTGGATTATCTGGGAGTGGGAAGCTATGACTTTGTTTTAAAAGACGGGGATGCCAAGACGCCGTTTGTCATCAAGGTCAAGGATACAAGAGCCCCGGTTGTCCACAACCAGGTTTCCAGCATTGAAGCCCAATGGGGCGAGATGCCGGACTGGGCATCCATCTTTGGGGCGACGGATCTTTCGGGCGTTTACTACGATACGCCCACCGACTTTATTACCAGCCCCGGCGAACATGATATTACGGTAAAAATCCGCGACCGGTTTGGCAATGCGACGCTGCAGCCGGTGCATGTGAAGGTGGACGGATGAAGAAAGCAGACAAAATCCTGATCAGCTTTTTCCTTATCCTTTCCCTTGTGCTGCTCATTCCGCTTTTCTTTCATCATTCAAGCGGAAGCTATGCCATTGTCAAGGTGCGCAATGAAGAAAAACTGCGGCTGGACTTAAGCCAGGATGGCGAGTATTCCGTGGATGGCACGCTGGGCCCGGTCCATATTGTCGTCCAGAACGGGCAGGTCAAGGTGGACCAGGAAAACTCGCCCCATCATTACTGCTCCCGCCAGGGCTTTGTCTCCTCCAGTACGGTCCCGATTGTCTGCCTGCCCAATGAGACCGTTGTGACGATCGAAAACGACAAGCCGGAAAGCGAGGATACGGTCATTCAATGAAGAAAACAGATTTTCACCGCCTGACAACGCTGGCCCTGCTCGTTGCGGCCGGAATTTTGATGCAGCTGATTGAGTCGTTCTTTCCGTTAGTCATGATCATTCCCGGCTATAAGATCGGTCTGGCCAATATTGCCGGCCTGTTTGCGCTTTATGCTTATGGCAGCAAAGACATGGTTCTGGTGACGGTTTTGCGGGTATTTATTGCTTCGCTGGCAACCGGAACCCTCTTTTCCGTCTCCTTTCTGCTTTCGGCCCTGGGCTGTACGCTTTCATGCATAGCCATGATTGTCTGCAAGAAAAGCCGGCTGTTTTCGATCTATGGCGTAAGTACGGCCGGGGCAGTTTTCCATACGTTTGGCCAGATCATCGCCATCTCCCTGATCTATCAGCAGCTGTTCATGGCCTCGCTGCTTCCGATCCTGACGGCGTTATCCGTTGTTTCCGGACTTTGCATTGCGTGGCTTACTTCCGTGCTGCTCAAACGGCTGCGCCCAAAGGAATGGAAAAGGGAGTGCGAGAAAATCGGCCTGGCGGCCTGAACTTCAGTCGATAACAGGTCGAAAAGCCGGATCGAAAATCAGGCAGCGTGCATTGCTGGAAGCCAATGGGAAAGCAAGCCCGGTTTGCGGCTGGATCTATGGAAATTATGAATATGCATGGAAAATTTAAGGCTAGGAAAAGATTTATAAAATCACGCTGGACTGGCGTAACTGCAGCAAAATCGCTTTCCATCGCAGGCTGCAGCGCTTTGTTTTGTACAAATGCGCAATAAAATTCGCCGGACTTTTCGTATCGCTTCCGTGTAAAATAGAATTAACTGGCCAGCCTTGTCATTTTCTGAACCGGTTAAGGGGAAAGGGACAGAGCCGTGACACTTTACGGCTGGCAAAAAGCGCAGGCACTACGCGCCTGCAAACCGACAGATTTGACTACACTTGATTTTGTTGTGAAAAACGAAGCACAGAAGGGGGGAGCGGCATGAATCAGGATCGGGATTATATTGCGCTGGTTCAGATCCAGCGCAGCATGCAAAATGAGATTTCCTCCCTTTCTTTGGGCAACACCCGGCTGACGGACTACATCCGTTCCATGAAAAGCTCGAATCTCTCCATGAACGGCACCCTGAAAGCGATGGAGCTTTTAGCCGGCATGGATGAAAAACGAAAAGACAGAAAAAGCGCAGCTGCCGTCCGGGCCTGGATGAATGAGCTGATCCGTTTCCATAACCGGCCGCTTTTAGGCATGCTGGTGGAGAACATGACGTTAAGCCCATCCGTCAGTCCGGAATTCCTGGGGCGCACCAGCATCAGCCAGCGCCGCATTTTGCGGATTGTCTCCCGCCAGACCTGGCTGATGGTTCTGGGAGCTGCCCTGGTTCTTGGCGGCCTGCTGGCACTTTTTGTCCTGGTTTTTCATTTTGATTTTTACTGGATGCTGATTCTGGGACTGATTCTCTATTTCCTGTTTGCCGCCTATACCTTTTTGTGGCTGGCCCGGCGCAGCGAAATCCGCCTGTTCAAAGAACTGACGCTGAAAATGAGCCCGGAGTCGAAAAGCTTTGTCCGCTCCATCCGTATTGAAAACCTGTCTGCTCTTCCAGACTGGATGTCCATTCGCCAGACCATTGCTGTCTGGAACAAAGAGCGCAGGCTCAGGCAGGATGAGACCCGCAAAATCCGCAGGATGGAAAAGGAAAAAACTGCAGCAGAGCGTGCCCAGAAAAAACGGCTGGCCCGCATGGAAAAACAGACCGTTCACCAGACCACTGTCCGCACCCGAAAGAGCCAGAAACAGCAGGTAAAATCGGCAGTCAGAAACGAAAAGCCGATGCCTTTTGCTCCGGATTCCATTCTGGCGGTCACCTATGATTTTGAAAATGCACCGGTTGTCGATGCTTCCAGCCTGTTTGAACCATCATCTTCCTATGCCGGATCTTTTGCGAAAGCCAGCTGTGTCGATATTGAAGTCGATGAAACAGAAGAAGAAACCATCCAGACTGTCCCCAGGCCTCAAAATCCTGCCCCTGCAAAGACAGCCGTTCGCAAATTCCAGATCCCGACTATCTAGGGAAGATGGAGGATTTCAGGAAAACCGTTCTGGGATCTCTTGAATCCACTCCGGCAAAGCCGGATCTTTATGAACCATTTGAAAACTGCAAGGAGAGCCCGGCGGCTCTCCTTTCATTTTATGACCATCTTTGTATGACCAGGATTTTGGCATAAATGGGAGCTTTACAGGACTGCCAGCTGCGATATTACAGGCCTGGTTTTCAAAGATTTGCTCTTCAGGGCTGCCCGGCGCTGTCAGACCGAAAGCCGGAGATGGAAAAAGAGTGAAACATCCGGCCGGAATGATTTTGTTTTTTATGGCGTGTTGATTGTTTGGCAGTTCACATCCAGCCTTCTGGCTGAAGCGCTTACCACTCGAAAATTATTTGAAAACCGGCCGGAAACAGGAAAAAACAGGAAGGTTTTGTTAAACCTGATCTTAAATTCACAAATCCTGTTTTAGATGATATGATTATTGCGGTGATGAAGATGAAAAACGCAAACTCTGTCCCAAAGGCTACCCTTCAGCGATACCCGGTTTATCTGAAAGCTTTGCGCAAGCTGCAGAAAAACGGAGTCTCAAAGATCATGTCCAGGGAACTGAGCAATTTCGTCGATATTGAGCCTACAACGATCCGCCGTGATTTTTCTTTTTTAGGCAGCCTTGGCAAGCAGGGCTATGGATACGATGTAGACAAGCTGATTGATATATTCAACTCAGAGCTTGGCGTTGATTTTGACGAAAAAATCATTCTGGTTGGCGCAGGCAATCTGGGTCGGGCCTTATTAAATTACAATAAATGGGATTATGTGGTCGGTGAAATTACATGCGCGTTTGATACTGATCCGGCAAAAGTAGGCAATATGTTTGGCATTGATGTCTACCTGCTGGATGAGCTCGAGCAGCGCATTCCCAAAGGCTGCCGCATTGCGATTCTGACAATCAGCGAAGATGTCCAGAGCACGGTCGACCGCCTGATTGAAAACGGGATTACCGGCATTGTGGATTTTACTCACCAGCATTTTCAGGTGCCGCATGGTGTTGCTGTTAAAGCCGTCGATGTGGTATCTTCTATCCAGGAACTCGTATTTACAACCAACTCGATGGATTCATCGGCGTCGAAGCAGTAAAGCTCTGTATTCTGGCCCAGAGAGACGGGAAAATGGTGCAACCCGGAGCAGGATACAGAAAACTTGAACAGCTGCCCAGCCGGACTGGAGAAGTCTGACGGCCTGCCGAAGATTGATCATTCATGACTGAGGATCAATACCGGCCAGCCTGGATTCAGATGGTAGACAGCCCCGTTTGTCCGCGTTAAGGCAGAAAGTGCCCGAAAGGGAACGCAGGATGGTACCGCGGAATATTTCGCTCCTCACAATGGTGGGGAGCTTTTTTTGGTTTGGAAAGAATCCGGGATTGAACTTCTGATCTCCCGGTTTGAGTTTTAAAAGAAACAGGTCGAAGGCAGGCTGGATGGACAAGGCCAGCCCTGGAAATTTGCCTGCAAAAGCGGCCTGGCTTTTTGCAGGTTATGGAAAGGATACGATTATGCTCGCAAAAAAATTGAAAGAAAACGTTGCTGAATATGATGGCAAGGACGTAACCCTTCAGGGATGGGTGCGGACCAACCGCAAATCCAAGAACGTCAGCTTTATTGAACTGAATGACGGTTCCTGCTTCTCCAATATCCAGATCGTCTATACCCCGGAAATGGAAGGCTATGAAGAAGCGACAAAGATTACGACCGGCTCGGCAATCGAAGTTAACGGTGTGGTCAAAGCCACCCCAAATGGCAAGCAGCCGCTGGAAATTGAGGCAAAATCCATCAAGGTCCTTGGCATGGCGGATCATGACTACCCGCTCCAGAAAAAGCGCCATACCTTTGAATACCTTCGGGAAATCCCGCATGTCAGACCCCGTGCCAACACGTACTATGCCATTTTCAGGGTGCGCTCCGTACTGTCCATGGCGATCCACACATTCTTCCAGGATCGCGGATTTGTGTATGTTCACACTCCGGAAATTACCGGCAACGATGCGGAGGGTGCCGGCGAATGTTTTACCGTAACAACGATCAAGAACCAGGAATATGAAAAGGACTTCTTTGGCAAGCATGCCCAACTGACTGTTTCGGGCCAGCTGCATGTTGAACCGTTCGCCCTGGCTTACCGCAATGTCTACACCTTTGGCCCAACCTTCCGTGCGGAAAATTCCAACACGACAAGACATGCTTCTGAATTCTGGATGATTGAGCCGGAAATGGCTTTTGCCGATCTGTCCGACAATATGGATGTCATTGAAGACATGATCAAGTACTGCATCAATTATGTTCTGGAGCATGCTCCGGAAGAAATGGACTTCTTCGAACGCGTGATCGACAAGAACTGCATCGAGCGCGTCAAAGCTGTCGCCAATTCGAACTTCAAGCGCATGACCTATACCGAAGCGATTGAAGAGCTGGAAAAAGCGAAAGGCCGTTTTGACAACAACAACATCTACTGGGGCATGGACCTGCAGTCCGAGCACGAACGCTACATTTCCGAAGAAGTGGTAAAAGGCCCAGTCTTCCTGACGGACTATCCAAAAGAAATCAAGGCCTTCTACATGCGCGAAAATGAAGATGGCAAGACTGTTGCGGCCTGCGACCTTCTCGTGCCGTATGTCGGCGAACTTGTTGGCGGCAGCCAGCGAGAAGAGCGCTATGATGTGCTGAAAAAGAAAATGGATGATATGGGCATGGAAGAAGAAACCCTGCAGTGGTACATGGATCTGCGCCGTTTTGGCGGTGCTGTTCATTCCGGCTTTGGCTTAGGATTTGACCGGATGCTGATGTATCTTTCCGGTATCCAGAACATCCGTGATGTCCAGCCTTATCCGCGTACACCGCGAAACCTCGTCTTCTAGACCCGGAACCCGAAAGCAGAACAGAATAAGAAGAATAAACTGGCCGGAGAGCAAAGAAGTGTTCTCCGGCTTTTTCTGTGCTTTTCGCTCTGACCCTTGTCCGTCCGGTTTCCCGTCCCTGAATCTAATCCGGTTTCAGGCTGGCCAGGACAGAAAAACGAGACGGATTGACATATCGCCAATGATAAGCGGCTGAGTTTGTATTCAAATCTTAAACGAATATTAAACGATACTTAAAGTCTCTGTACGGGCTAAATCATTAAAAAAGCCCGGAATATCGGGTGAAACGGCTTTCTTTTTGTTGATGGCGTCATGAATTCAGGACTTGAAAATGTTCACAAATTATGAACATCGCCGAATAACATCATTTTCAATGATAACCCACACTTTACCACGATGTTTTTTAATTGCCTTTAAATAAAGGGGCCCAAAATTTGTCAATCTCTCAAATCTAAAGAAATTCTTAATAAAATCTTTCTGGGTATTTTGCTTTCAAATTCAGAAATTGTTAATCTCTTGTCTGTCAACAAGGAGGACACACAAACATGAATAAAAGATTGACAAAATCTGTTTTATCTCTGGGTGCAGCGATGCTTCTTGCAAGCGGCGTTGTGCAGACTCCTGTGTTTGCGGCTGAAGCTCCGGTAAGAAGCAATGTGACTGCAATCGCCGGACTGAACAGCAATCGGACTAAATTTGCAGATGACGCTGCTCTGCCAGCGATGAAAAAAACAGGATTTACAGAAATTGACGGAAAACAGTATTATCTCGATGATTCCGGCGAAAAGCATACCGGAACTTTGAGAACTGAAAACGCTGAATATTACTTTAACGAAAACGGTGAAATGGCAACTGGCTTTGTAACCAGAGGCAATGACACCTACTACTACAATGAAGACGGAACGCTCAAAAACGGCGGTGTCGTTGAAGCCGACGGCCAGACTTATGTCATGGATGGCAACGGCAAGCGAATGAGCGGCTGGGCTGATGTTGACGGCCAGAAATACTACCTCAACGAAGATGGTACAGCTGTAAAGAACGAGACCCGCACGATTGACGGCAACCAGTATTCCTTCGCCGAAGACGGTGTAATGGAAACCAATGTCACCAAAGGCAGCTATGTTTATGGCGCTGATGGTATTGGCCAGGCCGATCCGGGGGCGTATGACCGCATTGCCCAGGCAGCTCTGGCACAGCTGGGTGTAGCTCAGGACTGCACCATGCTGGTGACCAACTCTTTAGCCGCTGTGGGCATCAATTTCCATGGCTGGCCTGAAGAATACCTGTCTTTAGGACCGCTGACCGATACACCGGTTCCTGGTGATATCTGTGTCTACTCTGGACATGTTGCCATTTATATTGGTGATGGCCAGGCCGTTCATGGCGGATGGAATGGCGGCACAACCGCAATCTTCTCGGTTCAGTGCTCGGCTCCATTTATCGGCTATGTTCACCCGGTTCTTCCTTAAACAAAACAAACAGAATGAACCTGATTCTTCCTGCTTCAGACAGACAGTCTGGAGACAGGATTTTTTAATGCCCGAAACTGGGTTCGAGATTTTGCCTGCTATCCTGATGACAAGCGGGCAGGCAGAAACAGGTATTCTTTGCGGGCAGCTGACTGGGCGGGTTGCAGAAAGCCGCGGTAACCTGCAAGAGAGCTGCAGGTTTTACCTGGCTTGGACAAATAACCCAGGAAGACGAATTTTTTTGCGGAAATCTCACTTTTTGAAGGACCTGCAAAGAAATTCGGCGAATTTTCTTGAATCTATTCAAATCTCGGTTATTGTATAGACATGGGAATCAAGCAGAAGATTTCCTGATCCTTAAATATTTTTTCCTTTTTTTTTCTCTCAATCATTTACAGTTTTAGATTAAACAGGAATCCGGAACGCCCTCCGGATTTTTGTTTTATCCATTTTGAATTATTCAGCGGCTTTGGCGCTCATGATGATGCAGCCAGCTGCTGCTGCCAATCTAAGCTGGGAATGAGCAGGATCAAACAGGAAGAACAGGCAAAAAATAAGGCCAGGCCTGGACTGGCCTGAAGCAAAAGAGAAGAAAATGAAAGATACGGGGGATGACTGTCTGTCATCTGCCAGATTCTGGAAACCAGGCTCTATGGCTTTCAAAAGCGGCTGATCCATCTCTGCCAGGCCGCTCTTTGAAGCAGAAAGAACGGAAAGCTTCATTCATGCTGCTGCGGACTATGACAGTAAAAAGAAGACGGGCAACTCCAGCCGGATTCCTGAAATCTCCTGTATTCTGAAATCAAGGAAACCAGACAGCAGATTTCCTGAAGTTACATTTCCTTTCTTTTTCTCTCTTCTCACAATAATGATAAAAGCCCGGATTCGCCATCCGGGTTTTTATCTGCCTGCCTGAATCGGAATCCTGAATCGGAATCCTGAATCGGAATCCAGGAAAGGAAGATCCAGGAAAACTGCAAGGACCAGATTATGGCTGGATGCCGGCTTTTTTAGCCGGCTTTGCCTTAGAAGGCGAAGGAAGAAAAGAATAGTCTTGGAATAAAGATTGCGAAAAGAAATCTGGTCAAAATATAAGCGTGGGATTAAGAATCTGATAAACTACAACCAAGGAAATCAAGCAGCAGATTTCCCCAAATTTCCTTTCTTTTTTCTCTTAATCATAGTAAAAACCCGGATTCGCCCTTCGGGTTTTTATTTGCGCTTTTTTCGGTTAAACGTCCAGATGAAATCCAGAAAACACGCAGCTGGAAGCCAAAGGGATACTGCCGCGGCCTTCTTTTATGGTTCAGGCAATCGAACAGATTTGTCCTTTTGGCTTGTTTCCGCTCCAGTTTCGTATAATGGAAAGCATGACAAAAACAATACTCAGCGTCATTCTGATGCTGGTCATCCTGGCTGCCCTGTGGGCTTTGACCGGCATGAATCACGCTTTACAGACTACAGAATATACCGTCAAATCAGCGGATATCCCGGCTGAATTTGACGGATTTAAGATCCTGCAGCTTTCCGACCTGCATGGAAAATATGTAAAAGGGCTGGATCAGGCCATACGCCAGGAAAAGCCGGATCTCATCCTTTGTACGGGCGATATCTTCGATGGCGTCCGGGCCCGTGATGAAAGCTGGCGGATTCTTGATGTCTGCCAGCAGACGGCGCCAACTTACCTGGTCAGCGGAAACCATGAAAAATACAGCAAGGACTGGCCGGCCATCCAGAGCGAACTGGAAATTGCTAATATTCATCTGCTGGATGATCGGACAGCCCGTATCGAAAAGGGAAACGATGCGATTGCCCTCTGGGGTATTCAGGATCCGGGAGGCTATGGCCACCATCCGTATCCGGAAAAAGTGGATAAACTGGAATCTTCCCTGGCCATGGCTCCGGATCACGATTTGTATACGATTGCGCTGTTTCACCGCCCGAATATGGCGTACCTGCTCCCCGAAGATAAGGCGGACTTGATCCTGGCCGGCCATATTCATGGGGGCCAGTGGCGGATTGGTTCAATCGGTGTAGCCGGGCCGGGAACGGTGCGCCAGGTGGACCTGTTTCCCCAATATACAAGCGGCTTTTACTATCTGCCAGCCGGCAGGATGCTGGTCAGCCGGGGACTAGGCGACCAGATGAAAATACCGCGGATTCATAACCGTCCGGAACTGGTAAAAATCACGCTGGAATCAGCTTCTCAACCGGAATCAGCGAAAAGATAGAATCAAGGCAGAATTCAAAAAAACCAGAAAGCAAATAGAATATTCAGGCCTTCCTGGTCATCTCAGCCTTCTCATCGCAGAGAAGGCTTTTTTTTGCGAATTGGATATCCAGAATGAACTGGGCAGAGTCGATCTCCAGATCTGGTTTTTGGCTCTCTGAATTCGCAGTTGAATATGGCCAGAAACAGAAAAGCTCCCCGAAAGCCGGCGCAGATGGCTGGCTTTCGGGGAGCAGGTTTTATGTTTGACTGGTGAAGAATCCATAACTGGAATTGCAATCTTGGCTGCATTGGCCAGGATTGGATGGATTTATTCAGCCGGGTGTTTTGCCGGTTGTCCCGCTGCTTTTCCTGAAGAAATCCCCAGGACCAGCAGGCGAATAACCGGAATCCGCTTCAGGATTTCATAGACAGCCAGTGTGGCCGGATAGACCAGAAGCAGAAGCAGCAGATATTGCCACCACACGCTTAAATGCAAGATCTGGACAAACAAATAGCCAAACGCATAGAGCACGGAATAGTGAAGGATATAAATTCCATAGCTATCCGCCGCCATACGCCGGGTAAAAGCCGTCTGGAAATTGAAGAATTTTTTGAAGATTCCAAGAACAGCCAGGCAGGCAAACCAGAGATAGGCCACTGTCAGCGGGTTTTCCAGGATCGCCAGATCAGAAAAAGCTTTTCCATAGAAATCAGCTGTCCAGATGATGCCAAGTGCAGCCGCCAGGATGGCCAGCTCTTTCCAGTTTTTCTCGATTTTATCCTGAATGGAAAGATGCGAAAAAACACAATAGCCCAGCACAAAGGCCATGCCATAAATGCCCAGCCGGTACATTGTCAGGACAGGCAGGTTGCCGATAAATCCAGCCGCATAAAGCAGCAGGCCGCAAAGAAGAACCATCCAGAAACGCATGGCTCCACAGGCTTTTTGGAGGCGGTCAATCCATCCCAGTTTTTTAAGCAGGGCAAGAACCAGGGAATACAAATATAGAGTCTGCACAAACCAGAGCGGTCCGGTGCCGCTCAAAGCCATAACCAGCCAGCGAATTCCCGCAGGTATAGTTTCCAGCGTTCCCGCTGCCCGTAAAGTCAGATATCCGGTGATCCATTGCCAGACAAACAAGCCGGCCGTCGAGGGAAGGAGCAGCTTGATGGTCCGTGATTTGAGCCATTGGCGCAGGCTGTATTTTTGCAGGGCATAAAAGCTGTCCATGCCGGCAACCAGAAAGAGCAGTACCATGAACCAGGGGTAAACAGCAGCTGCACAGGTATCGAAAAACGGCAGGCTTTGTGATCCGGGAATAGAGCCCAGAATCCCAACGCCATTAAAGATGTAGCAGACGTGATAGGCGACAACAATGCAGACTGTCACCCACCGGATGTTGGTCAGATACTCTGTGGCGGATCGGGAAGGAAGATCTGGCTTCAATGCTTGCGCATCGGCTGCGTGGGGGTTGCTGCCGGGAATGCTTAATGACTCAGTTCTGTCAGCACTCATACGCTTAGCCATTGCTTTCTTCCGATTCTTCCTGGGTGTCGAAAACCGCCTGGGCAAACTGCATCAAGGCAGAGCGGGGCGGAATAGCCAGGCCTCGTTTTTCATCGCCCAGAATGACCAGCTGATCGCCAGGCTGGATATCAAAGATCTTCCGGGCCTGTTTAGGAATAACAATCTGGCCTTTTTCGCCCACCGTTACAGTCCAGGCGTATTTTCCCGCTGGTTTTTTCATAACAATACCTCCTTATAATTCCGGCCAACATTTTTGATCAGCAGAAACAGCCGGATCGGGTTACAGCTTCAGTATACCTTATTTCGGGCAATAAGTATGAAAAGTATGATTTATTTGAATTTTCTTAGAAAAGAATGCCGGGCAGGAAATCACCATACAGTCCGAGACAGGGAAGATGGAAGAAAGATCAGTTAGATTGTGCTGCTGTACCGGTAGATGGTTCAGGTTAAGATATGTTTACGATCCAGAATTAAGAAGAATCCGGAAGGAAAATGGGATTTGCGAATATCCCTTGATGAAATCAAGGGATCACGGCAGTTTTTCCATCATCTGTAAGAAATGGATAAAGATACAGATTAAGAGAACATAAATTTTTAAGAGCATTTAGAGGCGCAGACATTAAGGATGTGTTAAACTAAAGCCAAGGAAATCAGCAGCAGATTTCCCCAAATTTCCTTTCTTTTTTCTCTTAATCATAGATAAAAGCCCGGATTCGCCCTCCGGGTTTTTATTTGGCTTGATTTTCAAAACATAATACGTTACTCAAAAACATGAAAACGATATCAAGATCGGAATGTCCCATATCTTTAATAAAAAAGACGAAATTATGTGAAGAAAAAAGAATTTGTGCAAACCCTGTTCAAGGGATAAAGAACGTGTTAATATAGGTTCATGGAAATCAAGCAGCAGATTTCCTAAATTTCCTTTCTTTTTTCTCTTAATCATATAATAGAAATCCGGACTCGCCCTCCGGGTTTTTATTTTGCCTGAAAATAATCCGCCTGGCTTTGATGCATCATTTTAGCCATTTTGTCCAATTCTATAAATAGGATGAAGCTATCTGTTTTTTGGCCAGAAAAACGGAAAGATGAATCCGCCTTCCTGTTGAATCTTTTATCATGGCGATGTTAAATTCATCTTCACCAGAACATCTTCTGATTTCAGTTTTCTGACGGAAAAAACAGCCGGATTAAGAAAAATTAAGATTTTTAATTTTCATTAAAGATTTCACGGCTATTCTTCAGGTAATCAGAGGAAAACCCCGCTCTGATAGCAGAAGCAATTCTGCGAATTTTCTTTCCTTTCTTTTCTATAAAGGCCGATCCTCCATAAGGATCGGCTTTTGTTTTGCCCGAATCCATCGGTCTGGAATTCGATTCGTCCACTCTGGCTTGATCCTGAAAAAAGCTGGCCTTGAATTCTTGTGGCTGAATTCTTAGCGGATGTATTTTTGAAAGGCGCCAGGACAGGACTGGCCAGTCTGAAAGGCGGAATGTCTTTTGTTTCTGGCTGAAACTGCCGGCTGTATATACTGGCTGCTTATCGCGGATGGATCTGATGCTGGCCAAAGGATCGAAGTCCGGGCTTGGAAAGAGAAGCGGGGTTGTCTTATGCTGGTTTGTCTGCCGGTTCTGGACAGGCGGAAAAAGCGGTCAAGGTTCAGAACGATTTTTCTGCTTCTTATGAGCAGATCCTGCCAGGGGAAAATGATTTTGATTTTCCCTTGTAAAATGAAAGCCCTCCAGCAATAACCGGGCGACCAGATTTGAAGGGAAAGCGTTCAGGATGGAGCTCTGGAGATAAAGAAACGTTAATCCAGACAAAAACAAGCAGCCAAGAGCAGACTGGTCCGATAATAAAAAAGAGAAATTGTTTACCGAAAAGTGACAGGATGAATTATAGAAAAAAACTGTACTTATACAAATACAAAATACAGCCGATAAGATTGAATAGACAATGTAAAAACAGGCGGTAAATGGCGGAGGCTGAAAGCAGGCATTTGGAGGCTGCTTTTCCTGCGAAAAATGAAACAAGCTTTCGCTCGGATCACCGGCTCGGTATCACAATTCATCAGAAAATGCTGGAAAAAGAGCGATATTTTTAGCGCTTTTTTGGCATAGCATTAAAATTGCATAAAAAATTTTTCGGGCTTAAATGCAAAGCCTGCCCAAAGGGATGTTATAGTTTACTCGGAAAGAAGATAACGAGCAGGGAACCAGAAAGCGGCTGGTTTCGTCAATCTTTCCATTATTTCCTCTTTTAATCTTATTCGGAAAAAGAAGAGTTGTCGCAGCTCTTCTTTTTCTTTTGTCTGTCAGAGCCAAACAGATTGGGATCTATCCTGCTTCGATAAATACATCCACAATACAGGACGGGATAAAAATCTGATCCGTATTTCTTCAGGATCGACTGGCAAAAACCTGCCGGCAAAATAGATTTTTCCCGGGGCTTTTTATGACCGGAATACGGTTTGGAGCCGCTAAAAGCGGGATTTGGTCTTTACCGGCCGAAAATCGACAGCTCCCTCATTGTGGAAAGACTGCCGGATTTGTTAATCTTTGAGCATGCAGGAAAATAAGAAGAAAAAGAATGATTTTGAAAACCAGAACCCGCCGGAACAGGGTTCTTTTCATAGCGATTCAGACAATCAAAAAAGAGCGGGCCGCCAGCCGATTCAATCTGCCGGCCAGTCTGGCTCAAGGCACAAAAATCCAGAAAACCCGGAAAATGGGGGCCGCAAGACTGCCCCAAAAAAGAAGAAGCGCAAAAGACGCTTAACCCGCCTGGCCAGGCTGCTCCTTGCGGGGGTCTGTGTCCTAATGCTCGGTGTTTCCTTTTATTATTACTGGCAGCATGAAACCCAGAAAAACGTGACCCTGACGTATCTCGATTCGATTAGCCTGGGCCAGCTTTCTGAAGTGCCTCAGGCGACCTTTGAAGAAAATATTGAAGTCCAGGATTTCACCATTTATGGAAATTCTCTCGTCTTTTACGACCAGACCTTTTCGCCGCTGGAAACGGACACGTTTTTTGGCCGGAGCGTAACACTGCGCAATATCAAGGATGGATCGACGATTACCACCGCCTTTACGGGCGGGGCTGATGCGGGAATTGATCTGGAGCAGCTGCCGCAGGGGGTTTATGAAGTATACCTGTCGGATGGCTATACCCCAAAACGCGCTTATATGCCGGAAACGACTTTGCCAAAGCAGTTTGTGACAACCCGCAATGATGGAACCGTCAAGAAAATCAACATTGTCGCCAGCCCAAACTACCTGTCCAAGTTCAACCTGCAAAGCGACAAGCCGTATCTCTTTCTTTCAGTTACCGAGAGCGAACCGGTCGAAACGGCAGCGGATGTGGTGATTGACCCGATGGGATATGGTTCGGCCGCAATGGATGAACAGTCGCAGGAAGACCGTCTGGCTGATGGCTTTTCTGAATACGAACAAAGCTGGATTCTGGCCGGCAAGATCCGCCAGCGGCTCGAAAGTGCCGGATTGAAAGTCATCTACTCCCAGTCCCAGAGTGATGATTTCTCCTACCAGGGCGATCCTTCACGCGTTTCAGCCGGCTATGATGCCCAGGCCAAGGTCTACCTGTCGCTGGGCATGGTCAATGAGGATTTCAATTTCCCGTTCGTTGTCTCTTCGCCTTTTACCAACGGCAAGCTGGGCAATATGATCGTCCAGGAACTGAATGCGTATGGTGTTCAGCTCGAAACCGTCTCGACCCTTACGCAGCTCAATGCCGGCAACGGCTATGATCAGCTGAGCTATGACCAGAATATGCAGAACTCACCCTTTTCCGTTACAGCTTCGATCCGTGAAACGGGTGGGAAGGTGACCAGCGCCGGCAAGGAAGAAGGATGGCAATCCAATGCGAAATATTCCGATGCCTATGGAATGAACGCGGTGTTTTTTGCCTATGCTTCGACTGCCAGTCCCTCGTCGCGCACGTATTACCTGGAACATGTCGATGCGATTGCCGATGGAATCGCCAAAGGCATTCTCGATTACGGGCATATAACGAAGACCTGGAACCTGGAAGAAGACTCTTCCACCCAGACCTCTTTGGCTGATCCTTCAGCTGTACCCGCTCAGCCCGCTGCCAATCCGGCCGCAAGCCAGATGCCACCAGAGCAGCCGGAAAATGCTGCTCAGGACGCTTCACAGCCCGAGCCTGATCCGGCCGATCAGCATCCTTCCGACAAAGCCCAGCAAGATCTTCCCAATCCCGATCCGGCTGGCCAGGAAGAAGTCCCGGCAGGAACCTGACCGCTCCTGGAATACAGCGGGCTTCTGTACTGCACCGCTTTCAGAGCAATTTTTTTCAATCCGCCTTCCTGGGCGGATTGTTTTTACAAGAAGGGCTGAAGGAAGGCGGGTACGGGTTTTTTAGACAATTCCGGCTGAAGAGCGGGGTGGATGGAAAGAGAAAAGATCAGGAATAAGCCGGATGGAGGCAAAAAGCTGCAGGAATTTCCAGGGCAACAGGACCTGTCCTTGCATTTATCCCTGGCAGGGAATGGATGGTGCGCTACAATATATTTTTGGGAAATTGCCTGTTTTGGAATCGTCTGCAATGGACAGCGTACCCATCCCGGGTTGGCCAGTCCCGGCTTTTCCCATTTCGGCTGACAGCCTGAATAAGGAAAACCGGGAAATGCGCTCGAGCAGGCTCATTCCCTGAATATTTACGTTTATCTCACAGAAAGGACCAGTTATGAAACTACAGGTTTCGAATCTCTATAAATCTTATGGTGCCCAGGACATCCTGCAGGGAGCGAACCTGCAGGTCAAGGGCAATGAAAAGATCGGGCTTGTCGGCCGCAACGGGTGCGGCAAGACGACTTTGCTGAATATTATCTGTAAAAACGAAGACTACGACAAAGGCGAGATCATCAAGCCAAACAATATCAGGATCGGCTCGGTTTCCCAGACCCTGTTTGAAGACAAGACCATTACGGTACTTGAAGCGCTTGAACAGGTGTTTGAGCCGCTGCGAAAGCTGGAAAAAGAGCTCAACGAACAGGCCGCCCTGCTGGCAGAGGATCACAGTGAAAAAGCCCTCGAAAAATATGACCGGCTCCAGAGCCAGTTTGAAACCCTGGGCGGATATGACTATGAACACGAGCTGCGAAATGTCTTCTTCCATTTCGGCTTTGAAAAAAGCGATTTGAACAAGAAGATTAACGAGTTTTCTTCCGGCCAGCAAACCCGGATTGCTCTGGTACGGCTGCTGCTGGAAAAGCCGGATATCCTGCTGCTGGACGAGCCGACCAACCACCTGGACCTGGATTCGATTGAATGGCTGGAAGGCTATGTCAGCCGCTATCCCAATGCCGTTGTCCTGGTCAGCCACGACCGGATGTTTCTTGATCATGTCTGCGATGAAATTGTGGAAATCGAGCATGGCAAAACGACCCGCTATCCGGGCGATTACAGCCACTATGTAACGGCCAAGGAAGAATGGATCAAGAAAAACCATGAAGCCTACCTGCGCCAGCAGGATGAAATCCATCATATGGAGGAGCTGATTGAAAAGTTCCGCTACAAGAAAAACAAAGCGTCTTTTGCCCAGTCAAAAATCAAGTATCTGGAGCGCATGGACCGCATTGAAGATGTCAAAGCAGACAGCTCCATGATCAAGGCTTCCTTCTCTTCCGGAAGAAAGGGCGGCAACCGGGTTCTGGAAGTCGAAAACCTGGCCTTTGGCTATGACAAGCCGCTCTCCCAGGTGTCATTTAACCTGTTTCGCGCAGACCGGGTCGGTATTGTCGGCCCCAACGGCATTGGCAAATCGACACTGCTTAAGACACTGACCGGCAAGCTGCCGGAACTTGGCGGTCATTATGCCTTTGGTCACCAGATTGATATCGGCTATTTTGACCAGGAAACCGCCGCGATGCATTCCGATAAAACTGTCCTTGATACGCTCTGGGATGACCAGCCGGACTGCACCCAGACCCAGATCCGTTCGGCCCTGGCTGCGTTCCTGTTTACCAAGGATGAAGTCTTCAAGGAAGTGAACGATCTATCCGGCGGGGAAAAAGTGTGCCTGTCTTTAGCCAGGCTGATGATGGCGCATGATAACCTCCTGATTCTGGACGAGCCGACCAACCATCTCGATATCCCGGCCAAGGAAGCCCTGGAAAAAGCTCTCCAGAATTATGACGGCACCCTGCTTTTTGTCAGCCATGACCGTATGTTCCTGTCAAAAATGGCGGATAAGGTCCTGGAAGTCGGGCCGGAAAGCCGGATGTATGATCTGGGCTACAAAGAGTATGCGCAAAAGAAAAAAGAGGGAAATCTCGATCCCTCCATGCTGGCTTCCAATGAGCCCGCAAGAAAAGGCATGCCCGCCAGAAAACCAGAACCGGAAAAAACAGCAGCCCAGCTGCGCCAGGAAAAAAACAGCCTCTCCAACCGGGTAGCCAGGCTCGAAGAACTGCTTGCCCAGGCGGAGGAAGATCTGGAAGCTTTGCGCGAACTGCGCTATGAGCCGGAATACTATCAGGATTACCGGAAGATGGATGAGCTGGATGCCAGAATCGATGACAAGCACAATGAGATTGCCAATCTGACCAAGGAATGGGAAGAAAAGGCAGCCAGGCTGGAAGAGCTGCAGTAAGCTTTGCACATCCTGGCTTCTGATCCGCTTTTCATTGGAAAGATTTCTGAAAATATAAAGCGCCGGTCAGGCAAAGGCGGATGAATCGTTTTTGCCAGGCCAGCGCTTTTTCTGTACAGAATCTGCAGAGCTGAGTTTTTATTCTGAACTTTTATTCTGAGTTTTTGTTCTGAGCTTTCTGATCGCCCCCGCACAAAGGGTATTGGGCCAGAAGCGGCAGCCGGACGGATTTCCAGCTTTAAACGATCCGCTGCAAAAAAAGATAAAAAAGATAAGGTCAGGCTTCTGGATCAATGGTTTTAATGATTTTGGCCGGAACGCCGCCCACTATGGCATAAGGCGGCACATCCTTTGAGACAACCGCTCCGGCAGCAATCACTGCCCAATCCCCAATCGTGACGCCGGAAAGAATCACCACATTGGAACCAATCCAGACGGAATTGCGGATTTGAATCGGGGCGTGATGGTTTTTTCGCTCCATGCTGGGGTTGAGATCATGGTTTATCGTCGCCAGGACGACATTATGGTCGATCAGGACATTGTCGCCGATCATAATCCCGCCCTGGTCCTGGAAGTGGCAGCAGGAATTGACAAAGACTTTTTTTCTAAACCGTGTATTCTTGCCAAAATCCGTATAGTAAGGCGGAAACATCCGGAAGGAGGAATCAATTTTTGTGCCAGTGATTTCGGACATAATCTGGCAAATTTCCTGCGGCGTGTGATACATATTGTTCAGCCTGGTATACAGGCGATAAGCTTCCTGGCTGATCTGGGCCGACCAGCCGCTGCGCAGGGCGGTAAGCTGTGGGGTGTCAAGATTTACCGGCAGTGTCCCAGCATGCATTGCATTGACTTCTTAAATCATTTCCCGGGTGAGTTTCGTTCATAGATTTCTCCTTCTTGTTCTGGATCCTGATCGGGGCCTGAATCTTCGCTTAGATCGAATTTCAGACGGAAACTGGTCAGGCAGCAGATCTGGCTGGTGATGCATTCCAGCTTCTGGGCCCGGGTAAGCTTTTTAAGGGTGTATTCCCGGGACATGGCCTGATGCTGATCCAGAAATACTTCATGATAGACCAGATAAACCGGCTGGCGGCTGCGGGTATATTTGGCGCCATGCTTTCCATTATGGGCTTTCAGGCGACGAAGCAGATTGTTTGTATACCCCGTATAAAACGTTCCATCCCGGCAGACCAGAATATAGACAAAGTGCAAAGAAACAAAAATCTCTGCTTCGCCTTGCATGGGGCTTTGAGAATCCGCCGCAAAATTTCCCAAAGCGGCCTGAGGCAAACAGGAATGATGAGCCATAAACTGATTATAGCGGCTAAAGCCGGATTGAGGACGCACAAAACGCTACGTCAGCTCGATCAGCCAGCAGCCGGCCTCAGCCTTCCGCAGGACTGAAAGATGAAACAGCGATTTATTTTTGTCATCCGAAATGCTGGCGGTTTTGCCTCCAGCAGGCTTTAAACGGTCAGCGGGAAGATTTGTTTTCGCTTCTTTTTCAATCCTGAAAACGATTGAGTCTGGAAGAATGACGATATTTTACAAGTCAGCCGGACTGTTGAGCGGCTATAACAAGCACCAGTAAGGAGGCTGGTGCATGAAAAAAGAAGTGCGGAGTGCAGTTTATGACCAGACGCTGCGCGTGGAAGCTTATCGGTTTGAAGGAATTGCTCAGCCTTTTCCCAGTCACTTCCATGAATATTATGTCTTTGGATTGATGGAGAAGAGAGGGCGGCTGCTTTCCTGCGGCGATCAGGACTGTCTGATCAGGACAGGGGATGTCCTTCTCTTTAATCCAAAAGAGAGTCATGGCTGTATCCAGGAGGATGGAAATGTCCTGGATTACCGGTGCTTCAATATTGAGTGCAAAGTCATGCTGGATCTGGTAAAGGAGGCATCCGGCAGATCGGAACTTCCCCGTTTTTTTTAGAAATGCAGTTTCTGATGAAGATGTTTCATCCTGCCTGCGCGCGCTTCATGAGATGGTGATGAAAGGGTCTGATGATTTTGAAAAAGAGGAACCATGCTGATTCTGATTTCTCTGCTGATTGGCCGGTACAGTCATCCCTTTGAAGCCGGTGCCGGTCAGTGCCGCAGGGAAATTCAGGATGCCTGCACGTTTATGGAACAGCATTATCCGGAGCGTATTGGCCTGGAACAGATTTGCAGCGTGGTCAGGCTGAGCAAATCCGCCTTGCTGCGGGCCTTTACTTTTTCAAAAGAGATTACACTCCTGGCGGATCTTTTCCAGAACATCCATTACGGCATCGCGGACCTGATCGATGTAAATGCCGTGGACTGAAGTCAGATACAGCGTGTATGATTCGCCAGGCTCGGCATCACTAACCTGAACATCTGGCTTGCATCAATAATGATGATGGTAAGGATGAATTTATCTCCGGCAATTTTTTGGGACCAGACAAGCGGGTCGCCCTGAAAGCCAAAAGCGTTGAGCCGGTCATTTTCGAGAATGATACCTTCAAACAGTTTTTCAAATTCGAGAATGATACCTTCAAACAGTTTTTCAAACATAGCATTCTTCCTTTCTGGATCCAGTTAAAATCTGGCAGCTGTAACTCCTGGTTTTTCTGGACCTGGTTCTGGGCAGTAAGACTTTTGTCTGAATATAAGGGAATCAAACGGACGGCAGCCTGAGTTCTCTTTGCCTGAATCCAGTCTAGCGTTTCGTTCCTGTTCCTATCTAGCGTTCCTGTTCCTATCTAGCGTTCCTGTTCCTATCTAGTTGTATAGTTGAATGTATATTTGAGCGCTTCTATATTGAAACGCTTCATGCTGATGTCCAGAATCGATGGAAAAGAGCGGGACGGCTAAGCGGTAGCTGGACCAGGCAGAACAATCCAGCCACAGGAGATGGAAATGGATCCAGTCCAGCTTGTATTTGTCTGAAAATCCTGGCATAAAAATCTTTTTGAAAAAAGTACCAGCTTTCTCTTGCAATCGAGGCCATCCTGTGCGAATATAACGGAGCTGTGATACGGCAGGTCAGCCGATCGGGCGGCAGAAAAAAATAAAATTTCTGCTTGCATCTGATTCTGATCTGAGGTATCCTTAATGAGCGCATTGGGGTATAGCCAAGCGGTAAGGCAGCAGACTCTGAATCTGCCATTTCCGTGGTTCGAATCCACGTACCCCAGCCATGACAATTCATCGAGATTATCTCGATTCCCTATACGCCTGCATATTGCAGGTCTTTTTTTGCTTCTATCCGGTTCAGCTGCTGATTTCTATGAGAGCAGGTCTGGGCTGGTTTTTTTTGCGGCCGGATGGCCTGGAAGGCAGCTGGGAAAAGCCGGCTGAACTGCCGACAGTCTTTGATTTTTCGGCTGGATGGGGCAAAATGGCCTGAAAACCCGATCTTTTTGCAAAAAGAGAAAGAATCTACTACACTTTGACTTGATATGAGTAAGTAAGGAGAAATCTTGATGACCAAAAAAGTCAGGACACGCTTTGCGCCCTCGCCAACGGGCTATATGCACATTGGCAACCTTCGCACAGCGCTGTTTGAATATCTGATTGCGAAACATGATGGCGGCGACTTCCTGCTGCGAATTGAAGATACCGACCAGGGACGCAAGGTCGATGGAGCTGTCGACATTATTTACAAAACGCTCAAGGACGTCGGCCTCAACTGGGATGAAGGCCCGGATATCGGCGGCGACTACGGTCCGTATATCCAGTCGGAACGCCTTGGCATGTACAAGGGCTATGCAGAAGAGCTGGTCAAAACCGGTCATGCCCATTACTGCTTCTGCTCGGAAGAGGACATTGAGGACCAGCGCAAGGAAGCGGAATCCCTGGGAATTTCCTTCAAGTTTGACGATCCCTGCAAGCATCTTTCCGACGAAGAAATCAAGGCCAAACTGGATGCAGGCGAACCTTATGTAATCCGCCAGACCATCGACAATGTCGGCGAAACTTCCTTCGATGATGAAGTATACGGCCATATCGAATTTGACGGCGACCTGCTCGACGAACAGATCCTGCTCAAGTCCGACGGCTTTCCCACATACAACTTTGCCAATATTATCGATGACCATACGATGAACATTTCCCATGTCGTGCGCGGCAACGAATACCTTTCTTCCACCCCGAAATACAACCTGATTTACGATGCGTATGGCTGGGACAGACCGACCTATGTTCACGTGCCGCCGGTTATGAAAGACGAGCACCAGAAACTGTCCAAGCGCAACGGGGATGCGTCCTTCCAGGATCTGGTGGCCAAAGGCTATTTGCCTGAAGCGATCATTAACTACATTGCCCTGCTTGGCTGGGCACCCCCTACGGAACAGGAAATTTATTCCCTGCCGGAACTGATTGAAGTCTTTGATGTCAGCCGCATTTCCCGCTCGCCGGCTATCTTCGATTTGGACAAACTGACCTGGATGAATGGTGTCTACCTGCGCAATATGAGCGAAGATAAATACTTCGAAACAGTCAAGCCTTACCTGGAGCAGGGAATCAAGGGCGACTATGACCTGAAGGAAATCGCCAAAATTATCCAGCCCCGAATTGATGTGCTCACCCAGATTCCGGAAGCCGTTGACTTCTTTGATGCGCCGGGTGAATACGATCTGGAAATGTACCGTCATAAAAAGATGAAATCAACGCCGGAAACGGCTCTGGCCTCCCTGAAAGCTGTCCGCAAGGCCCTGGAAGGCATTGATCCAGCCGACTGGACAGAAGAGAAGGTTCACGATGTGCTGATGGCGCTGCCAAAAGAAATGGGCATGAAAAACGGCCAGGTTCTCTGGCCAGTGCGCACAGCCATTACCGGCAAGCAGTTCACACCGGGCGGTGCGATTGAAATTGCCTTTATCTTAGGCAAAAATGAAGCGTTAAAACGAATTGACCAGGGCATTGAACGCCTTGAAAAAGCCCAGGCGGATACTGCCGCTGCGGCTTAAGCCGGATTGCTTTCAAGCTGTTTGCAAGTCATAATTGTAAACAGCTTTTTCTTTGGCCTTTTGTTGACGGGCCAGGCAGAGATTTTGCCGGTATTTTGCCGGAATTTGGAGCATGTCTGGCTTTTGTCCGGCCTGGCTAAGACGGCTCAACTGTCCGCAAAAGCCATGAAGCATCCTGAGGGCTGCAGGGACCATTGACCGGCTTTTGCAGGCCGTACCGGTCAGCAGCTATACGCCTTAACAATACGGACTTTATCCATACAGGATCTGTCCAGACGGGATAAACGGAGCAGAAAAGAAGAAGCGAATCCGTAAGGAGGGATGTCTATTAACTGGGATGCTATTGTCCATAACAGCTTTCTGATCAAGCTTTTAGCCGCTATTGTCGAGCTGTTCATTGGCTGGACGCTTGGACCGTTTGTCAAGAACCAGATCATGAAGCTTCATAACCGCAACAAAAAAGTCGATGAAGGCGTGCTGACCTTTACCGGCTCCTTTGTAAATATTTTTATCCGGATTATCGCAATCATCATAGCCCTGGCCCAGATCGGCGTCGATATGTCGGTGGCTGTCGGCGCGTTTTCGGCCCTGGGCCTGGGAATTTCACTGGCCTTGAAAGAAAACATGGCCAATGTGGCCAGCGGCATGCAGATCCTGGTCACCAAGCCCTTCCAGGTGGGCGACTATATTGCCTGCAATGACAAAGAGGGAACGGTGACGGCCATTGAGCTGATGTTCACGACTTTGCAGACGTATGACAACCAGCTGGTTGTTGTACCCAATGCGATCCTGATTTCCAATCCGGTCACCAACTACACCAAGTTTCCAACCCGCCGGATTCTTTTTGCCGTTCCGGTATCGGTGCAAAGCGATTACGATGAATTCCGAACCTCCCTGCAGACGCTAATGGAGCGGCAGGCCGGAGTTTTGCAGGATCCAAAACCGAAAACCGTGGTCGGCGACTATACGCCGGATGGCATGGGCATCCAGATCAAGCTGGTCTGCTATGCCCAGATTTCCAATTACTGGGATGTGCTCTTTGAACTGAAAAATGAGGCGGAAAAACTGCGCCAGAGCCAGAAACTCAAGCCGCCGGTTGATCTGGTTGAGGTTGTCTCCAGATGAACCTCTACCTCTATTTCAAGTGTCCCCGCCTTTCCGACTACAAACTGCCCGGTTCGTGCCAAAAGCAGGCCGGCAAGCTTATTGTCCAGATTCGCAAAAGCGGACTGCCCGTTGAAAAGCAGGAGCAGCTGATCAGCACTATGATCCATGACCTGCACCAGAGGGAAGATCAGGCTCCAGCGATTTTAGAGCAGACCAAAAAGGAAGTAGAAATGCTGCAGGATAAATGGGCCGTCCTGAAAAACCTGGAAGATTTCTTCCTGTTCGTGCCCCTCTGGATCGGGCTGTATCAGGCGCTGTTTATAGAAGGCTTTGAAAACCACAACCTGATGGGCCCGATGCCTTTTGGTTTTGGCAATCTGGCTGGAGCCATTGGGGCGTATGTGGTTTTCAAGCTGCTGATGGATCTTCTGGCCCGCGATCTTCAGGGGTGGAGACGCTGGGTTTCCATTATCGTGCTGTTTGGCCTGTTTTTAGGAATGATGATGCTTTCTCATCTCTTTACAGCAGCTATTGAGATCAGCACGAGCAGTGTTATTGTTGTATGTGTCGTTGTCTTTGTACTGGCTTATGGAACGGCCGTCCGGATTTTCGAACCGCAAAAATCCGAACCGCGTATTTCCTGAAGCATTGCTGCAGCCTGCCTGCCAACAGGCGGCTTGAACAGTACAGCCCTGGTGCAAAGAAAATGATAGAAAGCTGTAAGAGACGGATCGCAGAAATCCTGTCAGGATAATGCTGAAACCGTCTGGTAAAACACCTGTTTGCAAAAAGTCTTTACCGGCTGATTCCGGATCTTTTTGCGCAAGGGGATAGACAGGTGCGAAAAACGGCCTGAAAGGGGCAGGCCGAAAAGAAATAAAGGAAAGAAGAACCATGACATCCATTTTTATTCAGGATCTTATGTGGCTTGGCGGGGCGCTGATTCTGGCCCTGATTGCCCTGATGATTCCCCTTAAAACGATGGCTATGCTCACAAAGCCCTTTACCCTGGGCAGTTTTGGCATCCGCAAGATCAAGCGGTGGCATTCAAAAACCGATACCCTGGCCAACCTCATGCTCTGGATTTCGGCGCTGTTCTGCATCGCGGCGCCATTTATTCCGTATGCACCGCTCATTTATGCGGTGTGGCTGACGTTTACCTGGCTTTGCACGCTCTCCCGGGCCGTGCGCATGGGACGGGTCCGGGCTAAAACCCCAAAACTGACAGTCATCTTTTTGATCACCCTGACCTATGGAGTAGGGCTGGCTGCCGGTATTGGCATGATCAACGGCTTTCGGCTGTGGATTGATGCCTATACCTTTGCCAACATGATTGAAAGCATGGAAGCCCTCAATATCATGCTGTATCTGTCCGATCCGATGCCGGCCGGATTTGTGATGCAGATTTTACTGCTGATCTGGCCGCTGGCTAATCTCTGGGGGCAGTTCAAGTACATGCGCCTGGAAAATACATATAAGGGAGCAAGCCTGACTTCATATGTAGTGCGCTCAGTGATTGTGATCGGATTGATAGGCCTGGTCGGCTCCTTTGGCGATCTGGGCCTGGAAAAGATTTACCAGAAAAGTACAGAAGAAATAAGCGAACAGCAGCACCTGCCGCTGAACCGCAAAAAACTCGATTCCTACAAAGGATCACCTGCCGACCAGACCGATTCCTCTGGCCAGCCGCAAACTGACTCATCGCAGCCGGCAGTCGAACAGCCTGCCAATCCAGCTGCCCAGCCAGCCGATCCGGCTCAGCTACCGGCTGAACAGCAGCCTGTCGAGATCACAGAACCACAGACTGATCCAGCGCAGAGCGCTCCAGGGCAGCCTTCTGAGGAGCCGGTTGAAATCTATCCGGATCCAGTCCCGGCCGATCCAAACGCTCTCTGATAATTGACCGTTATGCTTTGTCAGAAAGAAATATTTCCGGAGATTGCCGGGACTGATTTGGAACGGGTCCTTTGCTGGTGAAAAGCAAAGCCGGCCTGCTGAAACAAACCTGCAAAAAAGACCTTTCTTTACGCTGGATCCCTGACGGATCCGGGCATGAAGAAAGGTCTTTTTTTATAAACTTCTTTTGAACTTTTTCAGCGCTTAAATTTCTTGCGGCTGGCTTTGGAAGATCCAGTTGTGGAAGAGCCGGCTTTGGGCCTGGCTGCCTGCCCAGTACTGGCTGCAGCACTGGAAGCTTTGGCCTTCGTATTGGCTTTTGGAGCGTTTTTCTCTTTTTTCTTTTCTTCTTCGCTGTCAAACCACAGCAGGAAAAAGGCAACAGCTACAGTGAAGCAAAGAAACCACCAGCCTTTCTCATCAGTGCCCAGCACTTCTGTAAAAGCCAGCAGGCCAAAGGCAGCCGCAATCGCCAGAAAGACTTTGCGACGGGTCGGCATTTTCTCGCGCGGCCTGTTTTTCCATTCACTGAAGCGGGCCAGCAGGCTTTTTTTATCTTTCGAAGGGGAAGATTTTGTATTTTTGCTCATAATAACTTATTTACTCCTTGAAAAGGGAATCCGTTTTCCGGCTGTGGTCGAATGATGGTGCTGATCTATTATCCGGATCCGATGGGATTCCTCTGGATATTGTAAAGGAACAGGTACCGGGAAAAAAGAAGCTTATCCGGTTTGCGGGCGGTTTTGGGCAGGTTAACGGATGGCATCAACGTGTATGGTTTGGCCGGGCGCAAAACTTTCCTATAATAGGGTGGATGAAAGAAGGTAGAGTATGATCACTGATCGACTGCAGAATCTCCGTGCAAAGATGAAAGATCATGGCATTTCCGCCCTGATTCTTCCTACTTCCGATTTCCACGATACGGAGTATGTCTGCGACTATTTTGGAGCGCGCAAGCACTTCTCCGGCTTTACCGGAAGCGCCGGTGTACTGGTTGTCCTGCCGGACAAGGCTGGCTTATGGACGGATGGCCGCTACTTTATCCAGGCCGCCAGACAGCTGGAAGGTTCAGGCATTGACCTGATGAAAATGGGCATGCCGGGTACTCCGGAAATCAAGGACTGCATTATTGAAGCCCTCAATGAGGGAGACAAAGCCGCTTTTGACGGCCGCTGCGTAAGCATGCAGGATTTTGAAGGCTACCAGAAAACCTTCAAGGACCATGGTATTGATGTGGTTACCGACCTGGACCTGGCAGGTGAAGCCTGGCCGGACCGACCAGCCCTTCCTGCCAGTGAAACATTCCACTATGATGAAAAATACGCCGGCAAGTCGGTAAAGGACAAACTGGCTGAAGTTCGCAAGGCGATGAAGGAAGCCGGGGCAAAGCATCATGTGATTTCCAAGATTGATGAAGTAGCCTGGCTGTACAACCTGCGGGCTCATGATATTCCCAGCTTTCCAGTCGCTTTAGCGTATACGATTCTTGATGAAGACGGCTGTACACTTTATATCAATGACAAGCGCCTGGATGAGGTCAGCCGCAGGATTCTGGAAGAAAACAATATTGCCATCAAGGACTACGATGCCGTTTATGACGATGTCAAAGCTCTTGAAGGACCGGTTCTGATGGAAAAGGACTTTATCAATTCCCGCATTGGCCGCTCGGTAAACGAGCCGGTCTGGGCTGATGATCCTATCCAGCTTTTAAAAGCCTGCAAGAACCCGGTTGAAGTGGAAGGATTCCGTGAAGCGCACCGGCGCGATGCGGTGGCCATGATCCGCTTCTGGAAATGGCTGGAAGAAGAAATGGCAGCCGGCCATGAAGTCACGGAACTTTCCGCCAAGAAGAAGCTGACCAGCCTGCGGGCCGAGCAGCCGGAATATGTGGAAGACTCGTTTGAAACGATTGCTGCCTATGGCCCCAATGCAGCCATGGCCCACTATCAGCCGGATGAAGCCCATCCGGTAAAACTGGAAAACAAAGGCTTCTTCCTGGTTGACTCCGGCGGCCACTACCTGCCGGGAACGACAGATATCACCCGCACGTTTGTCATGGGCGATCTTACGAATGAGGAAAGAGCCGGCTTTACGGATGTTCTGCGCGGCCATATCAACCTGGCCAAAGCCGTCTTCATGAAAGGCGGCCGGGGAATGAACCTGGACATCCTGGCCCGCGAGCCGCTCTGGGCAAAAGGGATGGACTACAATCATGGCACCGGCCATGGTGTAGGCTGCCTGCTCTCGGTGCATGAAGGCCCGAATGGTTTCCGCTGGAAGATTGTCCCGGAACGCAAGGATTCCTGCGTTCTGGAAGAAGGCATGGTGACCAGCGACGAACCCGGCCTGTATGAAGAAGGCAAGTTTGGCATCCGGCATGAAAACCTGCTCGTGGTCCAGCCGGCCTTCTCGAGTGAATATGGCGACTTTTTAAAGCACGATGTGCTGACCCTGGTTCCCTTTGACGTGCGCGGCCTGGATCTGGCATTGATGAGCCCGGAAGAAATCGACTGGCTCAACGCCTACCATAAACGGGTTTACGATACGATTGCCCCGCGCCTGACTGCCGAAGAAGCCGACTGGCTGGCAGAAAAGAGTGCACCGATTTCCAAATAAATCCGGGTTTTCTCAAACAGACTCTGGAGCATTTCTGGCGGAAGAGCAGTTCTTCCGCCTTTTGGTTTTGGCAAAACCAGAACTGCCCCCGGAAGCTTTGGATGCCGGAAACGCTGGCTAAAGGAAACGACTGAGTGAGACTTCAGGGCCGGCAGAAGGCAGATATTAACCAGGAGCGAATCAGTCAAGGCAAGGGATCAGCCAGGGAAAGAAGGAATAAGGAATGAAAAAGCGAATCTTCGAGTTTACATGCCCGCACTGCGGCGCTTCATTTTTTCTGTGCCGGGATACGTATCTGGTCCGGGAAGAGAAGGGAGCAGAGTATCAACGGCTCAGGGATGGAACGTTTTTTGTCCATCAGTGCCAGAGCTGCAAAAAGCTTTTTGATCTGGAATATCCGCTGATCTACAAGGATCCTGTGCGCGGCTTTCTGATCATCAATTCGCAAAGCCGGCCGGAAGGGCTGAAAGGACAGTGCATCCTGACCCGCAATACCCGCCAGTTTCTTGAAGCGTTTTCGATCCTTGATGCCGGAGCCAGGCTTATGGACGTTTTGCCCATCAAGAAGCGCCTGGAAGCCCTGAAGAAAACAGCCTGTTCGTTTTCGGGCTATGATGAAAAATCCGGCATGGTCTGGTTTGACTGCCGGGGCGAACTGGTCGGGGTTAAACTAAAGTAAGAAAACAAAAATAGGCCAAATAAATACATGAGTAAAAAGTAAAAAAGCCTGCTGACCGACTGCAGGAGCCAGAACGTGATGTCGGATAAAACAAACAGCATTTTACAGAAAATCATCTGATTTCAGCGATAAAAGCATCCTGAACAATACTGGAAGGAAGCCGTACGAAGATTTTGGGGGCCCGTGATCCGTGCAAAAAACAGATTGAAACCATACGGGTATTTGGCGCCTGTTTCCATGGCAAAACGCTAAAATAGGTTTGTGCGAAAGGAGTTTTATTATGAAAAAATTCATGAGTGAATTCAAGGAGTTCATTTCCCGCGGAAATGTCATGGATATGGCTGTTGGTATTATCATGGGTTCTGCCTTCACGGCTATCGTTACTTCGCTGGTCAACGATATGATCATGCCTATAGTCGGCATGCTTTGTGCCGGCGTGAACATCGCTGATCTTTCCGTTACTGTCGGATCGGCAACCTTAAAGTATGGAGCCTTCCTGCAGGCCATTATCAACTTCCTGATTATCGCGCTGGTTGTCTTCTGCATGGTTAAGGCTTTGAACATGGCCAGCAAGAAGGCCCTGGCTTTCCGCAAGACCAAGGAAGAAGAAGCAAAAGAAGAACCAAAACCCGATCCTCAGATCGAACTTCTTACTCAGATCCGCGACCTGCTCGAAAAAGATGCCCAGGGCAAATAGCCTGGCAGCTTTTTCCATTTGAATTTAAAAATAAAGATCAAAAACTGTACTGGCCCATCTCCACGTCCCCTGATGCAAGATGCTATGGGCCTCTCCTGCCGGAATTTCTTCAAGGAAGCTCCGGTCTTTTTTATGCCAGGGTTTCTGGAAGCCAGGCAAGAGCAGCGCAGCCGGAATGAAAAACGGATTCCGGCCGCTTTCGCATTTCCTGAAAGCGTTGAGGAAAGGACAAACCTGAAGGAAACTGAGCCTGAGATGAAAAAAGCAGGCTGGAGCCTGCCTGCGATATTAAAAGTATGTTCAGGTATAAATCACTGTTTACTGTTCATTTTCCATGAAATATCCGGTCTGGACGAGCCGCTTGGCGGCCTGGCGGATTGTAAAGCTGGAAACAACCAGTGCCAGCCGGACATAGCGCTTGCCAAGCTTGCCAAAAGCGCTGCCTGGAGTAACCAGAATTCCTGTGTGCTCCAGCAGATCCCTGGTAAAGCTTAGCGAATCTTCAAAGCGGTCAGGAATCCTGGCCCAGATAAACATCGTGCCATCGGGCAGTTTCAGATCCCAGCCGGCCTGTTCAAATTCTTTCTGGATTAAAGCGCGTCTGGCTTCGTAGGTATCACGGGTTTTGGCTACAATTTCCCGGCCGATTTTTAAAGCCGTGATTCCGGCATACTGGACCGGCAGGAAGATTCCGTAATCCAGGTTGGACTTGAGCTTTTTGTATTGGGCAATGACCTCCCTGTTTCCGGCCATGATGCCAAGTCTTGCCCCGGCCATGCCATAGGATTTGGAAAAAGAGTTCAGCTCGATACCGACTTCCTTTGCGCCTTCAAAAGCCAGGAAGCTTTTGCCGGGCTCCCCTTCAAAAACAAGGTCGGAATAGGCATTGTCATAAACGACAAGAATATCATTGTCCCTGGCAAACTGGATGAGCTTTTCGATAAACCAGTCGGGAGCCGTAGCCCCGGTTGGGTTGTTTGGATAGCAGACGATCATCATTTTCGCCTTTTTGCGATCTTCTTCTGAAATTTCATCAAAATCGATCAGGTAGCCGTTTTCTTCGCGCAGCGGCATAAACAGGATATCGGCCTGGGCCATCCTTGGAGCATCCACATAAGCCGGATAGTAGGGGTCCGGAACAAGAATCCCATCTTCCGGATTGCAGTAAAGCAAGGGCAGGTTGACCAGTGCTTCCTGCGAACCCTGCAGCAGGCACAGTTCATCGGGCTTTAAAACGACGCCGTAGCGCGACTTGAACCATTTCTGGATGGCTTCAATCAGTTCCGGCAGCGGCTCAACCGCATAGCGGTAGCTTGCCGGGTTTCTGGCTTCCAGACACAGTGTCTGGATGACCGATGGTGCCGGCGGAATGTCAGGAGAGCCCAGAGTAAAATCCAGGACTCGCGTTCCTGTTTCTTTCTCAAATTTCTCCTTTTCTTCCCGCAGGTCGGTAAAGACCGAAGTCTGCAGGAAATCCATTCTTCTGGCAATTTCCATAGTATCCAATCCCTTCTTTGACAGACCGGATCCGTCATGAATCCTGCCTGCTTGAAAATCACATGTTGTAAATCACATTGATTTTATGTCCATTTTACCAAAGATCGACCGGGACAGAAAAATAGACCCTGCCGCAGGCAAAGTTCCTTTCGAAATGGACAGATCCATACCAAAGTGCAGACCATAAGATGGCTTCATGAAAAAACAGGTTCTGACCGGCTAAAGATGGGGGCAGAACTGGCAAGAGCCTGGCCTTAAAAAGCATCACGAAGCAGCCCTTGCCCATAAAACTGGTCTTCTTTGGCCATAAACCCGGAAATTCTGGCAGAGTGGGTTTAAATTTCATCAACCCTGTTGGGGCATGAGGGCGGACGGATTATGCTGGAAATGCGCCAGAATTCAGGTATCCAGTCTGCTAAGGATACTTTTGGCGGGAAAGGCGGTGAAAAAATGTCCTTGTTTCGTTACAGCTGGCAGGACCAGGAACAGATGTTTCTGTCCATGATCCGCCTGGACTGCCGCCATCAGCACGGACGGGAAGATGGTCTTTGCCCGGAACATCAGCAGCTGGCCGATTATGTCAGTACGAAAGTCCGCTCCTGTCCCTATGCCCGCGACCGCCGGATCTGCACGATTCATGATCTGTACTGCTTCAACAGGCATAACCGGAAAGAAATGGAACGAATCATCAAGGAACACTATTGCCAGGCCTGCCTGCTTCATCCTTTCCTGACCTTGCGCCTGCGGCTTTATCCCGTTAAAATGAACAGGAAAAAAGGGCGAAAGCAGTATTGATGCACATCGTTTTCTGCCTTTGCGCCTTTCTGGGGCAGCTTGAAAAGCCTCGTTTCCTGCAAAGTTCGCAAAGTCACGGACAGGGAGCGAAAAAAATTCAGGAAATTGCGAGCTGTTTCTTGCCTGCCTGATGATTGTCTGCTAAGATAAACAGGCATTCAGGGGTATAGTTCAATGGTAGAACAGCGGTCTCCAAAACCGTTGATGTGGGTTCAACTCCTGCTACCCCTGCCATTTGCTTATTCCGGCATTCCAGAAATGGGATGCCGTTTTTTTATGGTCAGCTTCTGGCTGTTCAATCCGGCTTAAAGAAAAACAGGCAGGCAAGCTGGATAAAAAAGCTGCTGCCTCTATGCTTTAAGTAAACATTCAGCTGGAAACTGGATCACAAGCAAACAGGATGGATAAGACAAGAGAAATAGCGAAAATTAAAACGCAAAAAAGACGGTTTGATAAAATTGGCCAATGTTTAAGCCGGCTGCGCAGAACAAAGCAGCCTGTCAAGGCAGCTTCCATCCTGTCCTGCAAAAATTATCAGTTACCAGCGAAAAGGAGACCAATTTATGGATGAAGCCAAAGCTATAGCACTTGTGGAGCAGACTGCCCATCATGAATATGTTTATGAAGGCGATGAGGCTGGATTTCACGGCCAGAAAGGTCATTTTGAAGTCCTGGATGATCTGAACTGCTGCGCCCCAACCAACAATGTCCTGTTTGCGTTTTATACCGGAACCAGAAGAAAAGTGATGGATGCGAACGGACTGGCTGATTTCTTCGCAAAATGCAAAGAGGCCTGAGCCAGACTATGTTCAAAAGTGCCTGTTCCCGCAGGCAAAAAGCCGGATTCCAATCGGTAAGCGATACAGGAATCCGGCTTTTTTTGCGGGAATACTGAAGATCAGGACTGGATTTTCATCCAGCCTGGATATTGCCGGCGGCTGTTTTGCGGTTGGCCTGGATCTGAAGGGGCAGCTTCGTCCGGACATAATGCAGAAACATCAGCCCGGTCGTCAGGGAAGCTGCAATATCGGCAACGGGTTCAGCCGCAAAGACCGCGAAGACTTTGTTCTCAATGAACAGCGGCAGAATAAAGATCAGTGGAATCAGCAGGATGATTTTGCGAAAGACAGCCAGGAAGAGCGAAGTTTTCGCATTGCCCAGGGCGACAAAGGTCTGCTGACAGGCAATCTGCATCCCGAATACACAGCAGCCAAACATGTAAAGCCGCAGCGTCCAGCGGGTGTAATAAATCAGGTCTGCATCATCCGTAAAGAGCGAAGCGACAAATTCCGGGGCGATCTCACAAAGAGCCCACAAGCTGATCGAATAGATCAGGCAGCTGATCAGAAGCAGCCGGAACGTCTTTTTGATGCGCTCCAGATTCCCCGCACCAAAGTTAAAGGACAGAATCGGCTGCGCCCCCTGGGTCAGTCCCTGCAGGGGCAGCAGGGCAAACTGCATGGCCGAAGACAGGATGGTCATGGAGCCGACCGCCAGATCTCCGCCATAGCGAAGCAGGGAAGAGTTGAAGCAGATAATCAGCAGGCTTTCGGTAATTTGCATGGTAAAAGGCGAAAGGCCTAAGGCCAGGCAGGGAGCAAGGATATGCCAGTCCAGCCGGATATACTGCCGCTTTAAATGCAGATAGGAGTGGGAAGAGCATAAAAACCAGGTAACAAAGACGGCTGAGACGCCCTGGGAGATGATGGTGGCCAAAGCCGCCCCTCTCACGCCCATGTCAAAGAGGAAAATAAACACGGGATCGAGGATGATGTTGAGAATTGCCCCGATACACACGGTAGCCATGCCCCAGTTTGAATAGCCCTGGGAATTGATAAAGGCGTTCATGCCCAGTGCCACTTCCACAAACAGGGTGCCCAGGGCATAGATCTGCATATAGTCCCAGGCATAGGGAACCGTCAGTTGGCTCGCTCCAAAAAGCAGCAGCAGATCCCGTCCAAAGATTTCGACAATCACAGTCAGGACAATCGCCGTGATGCAAAGCAGGGCAAAAGAACCGCAAAGGATCTGTTCAGCCGTTTTCTTGTTATCCTGGCCCAGGAAAATCGCTGCCCGGGGCGCTGCCCCCATGCAGATCAGGGCTGCAAACGCCGAAATTGCGGTAATAATGGGCAGGCAGACGCCAAGTCCGGTCAGGGCAGCGTAGCCGACCTCGGGAATATGACCGATATAAATTCGGTCAACAATGTTGTAGAGAACATTGATGACCTGGGCGACAATGCATGGAACAGCCAGCTTGAACAGCAGCTTTCCAATCGGCGCATTGCCAAGATCCGGCTTTTCAGCCGTTTTCTGACGCATACAATAACCTCTCTTTCTTGTTTTAAAAAAAGTCATTTCAAGCCGGATTTTCCGGCGTTACTTCCTATTGTGCCTCGCGGAAGGATCTTTGTTTAGACCTCTTTTCAAAAGAGCAGCTTCCAGAGCAGGAAACCAGACAGAACCTGCAAAATGCCAGATCTTCCTCTGTGAACTGGATCCTGCAAACTGGATGCTTCAGCTGGCAGCCAGTGTCTGGAACATCCTGATTGAGCAGAAACCCTGGCCGGGCCATCCAAAAGCAGATGCCGCTCGATTCGTCTAAAATGAAGAAAAATAAGACGAATCAGAATCGAAATCTGATCTGCCCGCCCTTTTGAGCAGCTTTCAGCCTCCAGGCATCTTTCCTGAAATCACGGGAAAAAAGAAAGAGGTGTATCCAATTTTGTGGATACACATTAAGAACGAATAACAAGCCGGGAACGAAAGATGGAAAGAAAAGAAGCGGACTGCGTATCGAAAGAAGGTTGTAAAAATGAGCCAGAAAATTGTTCCCAGCCATTCGTTCTGGTGGAACGATCTGCATATCTGTATTTTCTCCTGCAAGAAACCCGACGCCCCGGTTGTATACCTGCATGATCTGCAGGGGTATGGCCGGCAGGTTTTGCCGCTTTTGGAAAGCATGAATGCACCCGAATTTAACCTCGTTACCATCACAATTCCAGATGCGCTCTGGTCGCATATTCTCGCGCCTTGGAATACCCCGGACAATTACCCATCCTACGTAGCGTGCACAGGCGGTGCCCCGGAATATCTCAAGGCGCTGGTGGAGACGATCATCCCCCAATGCGAGGCGCTGCTTGAGCCGTGTTCGTACCGGGCGATTGCCGGCTATTCACTGGCTGGCCTTTTTGCCATTTATGCCATGTGTGAAGTCCCAATGTTTGAGCGGGTCGTTTCGGCTTCCGGTTCACTCTGGTTTCCAGGATTTGACGACTGGTTCATGAAGCATCTGCCCCTTCACCTGCCTGAATGCGTGTATTTTTCTTCCAGCATTGAAGAATACAATACGAATAACCCGTTTTTATCGCCGGTTAAAAAGACAACCGAAAAGATCCGCGCCTGGCTGGATGGTCATGGGGTTGTGACGACTTTCGTCGAAAACCCGGGCAACCATTACCAGGATGCAATACCCCGGACCGCTGATGGCATTTACTGGATGCTCACCCATCCCAGAAGCGAATAATCCAGGCAGCTTTGGTCCGGATCACGAATCCAGACTGGCTGCTGCTTTGATCAGGAAACGGGAGAAAAAGAATCAAGTTGAACAATGAATCCGATAAAAATCTGGACCAGCTGCTTATGGATCCAAAATTGAGGAGCGAAAAAAGCCCGCTGGATTCCAAAAAGATCATCCTGGAAACAGACCGGCTGATTCTGCGCCAGATGGACCGGGATGATTTTGAAAATCTTCGCCGCTTTTTAGGCGATCCAGAAGTGATGTATGCGTATGAGCACGGTTTTGACGAAGAAGAGATCCGCCAGTGGATCGAGCGCAATTTGCGGTGCTATGCGGCCGATGGATTTGGCCTCTGACTGATGGTTGAAAAGAAAAGCCAGAAAAGCATTGGCGATTGCGGAATTACCTGGCAGCAGGTCAACGGTCATCCTGTTCTGGAAATTGGCTATCACCTGGAAACAGACCGGGGGCACCAGGGCTTTGCGGCCGAGGCGGCCAGAGCCTGCAGGAAGCTGGCTTTTGAAACGCTGCACGCCGATGAAATCACATCGATTATCCGCGATACCAATCTTGCCAGCCAGAAGATCGCTTTGGCCAAAGGTATGAAACTGGGCCAGACCTTCATCAAGCATTATCAGGACATAGACTTGCCCCATATTGTGTTTTCGATCACCCGGCAGCAATACGAAAATGAAAAGAAAGCAGAAAATGAAAAAGAGAATACGACGGAGCAGACAGACTGGCTGCCATTCCGCCTCCAAAACAGTTTCTTTTTTGACCGGCTTTTAAACAGTTTGAACATTCAGGCCGGCTAAGCCTGTAAGAGCTCCTGACTGCAAGGTTCCCAGAACATGCCAAAAGGCATACTTTGGGACCTTTTCTTTTTGTTTCGATTTGTTTTGATGAGCCTGGTTCGCACCCGTTTATTCTAATTTATTCTGATTTATACCATGAGCTGTCCAGTAAAACTCAGGCTGTTGAACCCGCTGGAAAACCGGTTACTGGCTGAGCAGAGAACTGGATGATCAGACGGACTGAAAAAGGAAGAAAAAGCCGGGAGAATCAATCCCGGACCTGGAAGCGGCACAATCTTCGCAAGAGCAGGCAGTTCCGGTGCAAGACTGGCATGGAGAGGCAAAATCACAGAGTTTTTCTTTTGAAAAGAGACCAGCCGGGAAAATACGGGCGTAACTGTTCGTCGTTTTTTGCGCTCCTGTAGTCTATCATTGGACTGGAACACCATTTCCATCGCACTATTGCGGATAAAAACAATAGATGTGAAAAGCGCCGCCTGCCCGACTCGTTATGAAAAGCCGGCCAGGCGGCAAAAGAAGGGGGGATTTGATGCAGGCGCTGCAAGCTTGCATTCGATTTTTTTATAAAGCATCCGGCTGGATTTCCCATCCGTTTCTGAAGATTAAAAATCTGCAGATCCGGGCGGCGATGATAACGCTGGCCATTACCTCAATCGTCTGGCTGATCGCTGCACTGGTTATTCCGCTGGCGCCATTTGGGGACAACTCGCTTTGCACCAACGACGGCTATGCCCAATACATGCCGTTTTTAAGCGAATTCTGGTCGATCTGCCATGGAGAGGGCAGCTTTCTCTATTCCTTCCGGGGCGCTCTGGGCAGCAATTTCTACCTGACCATGGCTTACTACCTGTTCAGCCCGTTCACCTTTCTGGTCCTGCTTTTTGACAAGGCCCAGATTCCGGCGGCAGCCAATCTGATCATTATTCTCAAGAATATCCTGGTGGCCTGCGTCATGGCCTGGTACCTGGCGGGCAAAGGGAAAAAGCCGCTGCCTTTTCTCGCTTCAGCCTGTGCGATTGCTTACGGCTTCAGCTTTTATTTCCTGGGCTATGCGGTCAACTTCATGTGGATGGACAGCATTGCTCTTGTTCCGCTGATGCTCTGGGGCATGGAGCGCATTGGGACGCCCAAAGGCCGGGTTTTCTACCTGCTTTCGCTGGCAGGAGCTGTTTTGATGAATTTCTACATGGGCGCGATCATCTGCATCTTCCTGGCACTTTACTATGTACTGGCCAGGTGGACCTGGAGTAAAAAAGGCTGGATGGAAACCGGCTGGTTTGTCCTGTGTTCACTATGCGCGGTCGCAATCGCCGGGATTGTGCTGATCCCGGTTGTCCAGGGCATGCTGATGGCCAATTCTTCGCGCATGTCGCCGCCTTCTTTTGAAATCTTCAATGATTTCCGGTATTTCGTTTCGCGCCTTTTGCCGGATGCCGAAGTTATCCGGATTACCCATAACCGCGGCACGATCAATCTGTACATGGGAACCGCCGTCCTTTTTGGCTCCATCCTGTTCCTGCTTTCAAAAGGCGTCAAATGGCGCACGAAGCTGGCTTTGCTGGGGCTTTGCCTGCTGTATCTGGCTTCGACCCAGATTTCCTGGCTCAACTACGCCTTCCATGGCTTTTACCTTCAAAGACAGGTGCCAAACCGTTATGGCTTCCTGGTCAGCCTGCTGGGGGCGATCATGATGTACTATGGCTTTTTAAGCCTGAACAAAGACAAGTTCTGGAAAATCGGTGCAGCCGGATGCATCAGTGCCGTTTATTTTGCCGCGGCGGCTTCGTGGAGCGATCCGGACCATCTGTGGCTGGCCTTCCTGCTGCCGGGGGTTGTGATCCTCTATCTGATAGCTGCTATATTCCGGAAGCGAAGCATAGCTGCCGGGCTGGTCATTCTCGAAAGCCTTTGCGGCCTGGCCATGCTGGCGCCAGGCTCCATGGACAGCTCCTATACCGACATGGCCCGCTATATTGCCGCCGGCAGACAAACACCTGGCGGGCGCGGAGAAATCGTGTGCAGCGATATAGCCAATGCCCCGATGCTTTATGGCATGAATGGCGTCTCAGCGTTTAACTCCGTTATCAACCCGAAAACGGCCAATATGCTTGGCAAGCTGGGATTTGCGGCCGGGGAAAACTACTACCGCTTCTTTGGCTTCGACCCGATCAGTGCCCTGTTCTTTAACGTGCGCAGCATCGTTTCCGACATGAGTGACCTGCTGCCCTATCCGTATGAACAGACAGCCCTGATCGAAGATCTGGCCGTGTGGACTTCGCCTTACGAGATTCCTCTTGGCATCTGCCTGGAAGATCCAGATGCCCTCATGAGCAATACGAACAAGTTTGACAACAACAATGTGCTTTATCCCGGAGCCTTCCAGACGATTGCCGTTTCGGGAACGCTCAGCGGCGATGCCCAATACGGAAGTGATCCCGATCATCCTTACAAGGTCACAGACATCGAAGAAAACGATGTGACGACCCTGACCCTTGAACCGATGATTGAAGACAACCTGTATGTCTATGCAGCTCTTTCCGGGACCAAGGAATTTACCGTGCATAAAAACGGCCAGATTCTGGCCGATAACAAGTACGAAGGAAATATTGTCTATCTGGGCGATGTAACCGAAACGGATATCATCACCTTCGAATTTAAAGCGGACAGCGACCAGGAAGAAGAAACGCTCAAGCTTCAGGCCGCCCTGCTTCCGCCGGAAAAAAGCGCTGCCGCTGCCCAGTCCTTTATAGATAATGGTCTGAAGGACCAGACCGTTGTAAAAAACACGATTTCCGGGACCTTTACCAGCGATCGGGAACGGACAATGATTTTTACCCTGCCTTATGATTCCGGCTGGACGGCCACCGTTAATGGCCAGAAGATCGAAACGGCTCCCTGGCAGAATGCACTGGTTTCCATCCAGCTTCCGGCTGGCGAAAGCCAGATCCATCTGGTGTACATTCCGGCTGGCTTAAAAGGCGGGATCTGGCTGAGCGCTGCCGGCATCATCGGGGCCATCCTGATTTTGTGCTGGCCTTTAGTTGCCAGACGCATTAGCCAAAAAAACAGGACAGCTCTGGCCAAGTCAGGGCCAAAGACAATGGAAAAGCCAAAGGCAGCGGAAAATGCAGACCAGCCCAAGATCGGAAAGTCTCTCGATCGCCCTGTGGCATTCCAAAAGAACGAAGCCTGTCTGGCCCAGAGCGAAAATCCTGCTTCAAAGCTGCCGGCTTCCATCAGCAGCGAGAAGGACAAACAAACCGATTTGCCAGTCCAGAAGGATTTGCGGGAATCAGATCCCCTGTCCTCGAGTGAACCGGCTTCTTTAAGCGAAAACGAAGTCCATCCTGATCCAGAAAATTCAGATATGGATGCTGATCAAAGCCAGGCGGACCGGTTTGAAAATCCGGATCAGCCTGTGAATCAGCCTCTGGATCATTCAGCGGCTTCTGGCCTGCCGGAAAAAGTAATGAACAGCGGTCCCATTTCCAATCCGCCGGGTTCTTTACCAGGTGAATCAGGGGATTTTCCAGATCAGCCAGGCGAAGGACCAGACAAAGCCCTGGACAGTATAGAACATGCTGATCAGGCTGCTTTGGATCCCGGTTTTGACGGACTGGAGCTGCCGCTGGAGACATTTGAAAAGACACAGTCAGAACAATAGAATCTGTCTTTTGCCTGCCCATCCAGACGCAGTGAAATGAAAAGCGCAGAGCGCTGTTAAGGGATTCCTCAGCAGCGGCTCTGCGCTTTTTCGCTCTTTATGTTTATTCGTTACCAGTTTTTTTAATCATCTGACTGCCGGCATTTATTTATCTGCCGGCATTCATTTGCCTGTCCATATTCTTTCGTGCCTGAAGGGCAGGGAAGCTGTCAGTCTTTGGCGAGTTCGGATTTCATCTGGTTGTAGTCATCCTGCAGGATGTAGACGGAGCATCCGCGGGGCAGGCAGGTAAAATCGGCCGCGCCGGTCTGGTCGGTGGAGATGGTGTGGTTTTCGTCGCCCAGGTCCACGAAAGTCTTGTTGGCCAGGGAGAGGTCCTCAATATGCGCCTGCTTCCAGTCGCCAATGGAGAGAATCACAATGACGGGATGGTCGCCGGACGCTTCCCAGCAAAGCATGGAACCGTCATCGGGGTTGCTGTAGTCAACCAGCTCGCTGGAAAGCAGGTTATGCCGGATCCAGACCATCTGGTCCAGGTGATCCACCGGCGGGATATTGTCCTGAGGGATGCCGTAGTAATCACCATAGAATACGCACGGCAGCTCGCACTGGTTGAGCAGGATCAAGGCATAGGCATGCGGCTTGAACCATTCCTGAACCCACGACTGCAGTGCCTGGCCGGGCTGGGTATCGTGATTGTCCGAAAAGGCGCAGGCAAAAGAGGGCTCCTGGGAGGTGAGCGTATCGTCAAAAATATGGCGAAGGTCCGCATTTTCCGGATGCTCGGAAACCTGCTGGAAGTGGAAGTGCAAAGGTGCATCAAACAAAGCCATGCAGTGTCCACAGTCTTTCAGATACTGCACAAGCTGTGCGGTGTCGCCACTCCAGTATTCACCGATCGCAAAACCAGGATGGTTGCCGTATTTTTTCATGTTTTCCAGCCAGTACAGGAAGAAACGGGCGTCAACACTTTTCACTGCATCCAGGCGGAAGCCGTTGATGCCGGTTGTTTCCGTATACCATTTACCCCAGGTGTACAGTTCGTTAATAACATCCGGGTTGGAGAAGTCGACATCATTTCCCATGATGAAGTCAAAGTTGCCTTCTTCCTTGGAGACATGCTGGGACCAGCGCTTGCCTTCAAAAATAATGATCGCATCCTGGTTATTGCTGGCATCCCAGTCAGTGCCGGTAAAATCATGCCAGTCCCACTGGAAAGTGGAATACTTGCCCTTTCTGCCCGGGAACGTAAATTTTGTCCAGACTCTTGCCGGATGCAGGGCGTTGGTGTTTTCGTCCCGGTTGTTTTCGTTGACGTTTTGAGCCATGACTTCTTCTTCCTCATCAGCACCCATACGGTGATTGAGGACAATATCGCCCAGGGCATCGATCTTGTTGGCCTGCAGGTCCTTAATGGCCTGCAGATATTCATCTTTTGTGCCGTATTTGGTCCGGACGCTGCCTTTCTGGTCAAACTCGCCTAAATCATACATGTCATAAACACCATATCCGACATCCATTCCGCCGGCCTGGCCTTTATAGGCAGGGGGAAGCCAGAGCTTGGTAAAGCCGGTTCGGGCCAGTTTTTCGGCATGCTGGGAAACCGATTTCCACAGGCTGCCATCATCCGGGATGTACCATTCAAAAAACTGCATGAGGGTTTGTTTCATCGTGAATTCTCCTTTCACCGGATCACCTGCCAGGCAGGCATCCGCTTAATTGATTAAAATCATTTGATTTGAGTTAGCCATATTTTGGATCAGAGCTTAAATTTTTGATCGGCTCACACCTGATTAAGAAGACAAAAGGCTGAAAACGGTTCCTTTTAAAACGGTATAGGATCGCTTTGCCGGATGGTCCTCTGCTATTAAAATGGAAAAACCATCTCTCAGGGCAGCGTATGACCGGCTTATTGTAAGGTGAGCTTGTTTTTTACTTCGGCTGGTAAAAGACGTGATTTTGCAGTCCTGTTTTGTTTACAGTGTAAACAGGTATGGCGGGCGGCAGCCTGCCGGATGAATGATGAAAATGCCCGCAAATACTGGCGCGCATGAGTGATTTCAGAATTCTTGCTTTACGGCAAAAAAGGAGATGCTCCGGGAATGGATTTGCAGGCAGTCAGCCGGTTTCAGATTTTTCCAGGCGGAATACAAAAAGGGCTTAAAAGCCAGAAAAAAGCTGGAAGAAGCTGGAAAAAGCCAGAGAATCTATAGAAACCAGATAAGTCGAAAAAGGCAGTGAATTGGACAGATCCTGAAAAACTAGTCAGTAGGGACCTGACCTGCCAGAATGCAGGATTTCAAAAACAGACAAGAAGTGCCGAAAAGGATTTCAGAGATGAAAACCTGAACAAGTGGAACAGTACTCCGCAAACCGCTTTATAAATCAGCAAAAGAACAGACAGCAGAAACTTCACAAACTGACCTGCAAAAATGAAAAGTGAAAACTGCTGCATGAAAACGATGCAGGAAAAGAAAAATTGGAATTGCAGACAATCAGAGAATGGAGCAGTCCGTCAGGCGAATTGGAAACAGGCGGCCCATTTGTGAAACTGAGATTGATTCTGGAAAGATCGATTCAGCGATGAATAAGCTGGAAATGGTTTGCTTATCAGAATTCTGCAAGATTTGAAAACGGCATTCAATTGGTGCCGGCCGTTGACATTAACGTGATCCGGCAAGGATTTCAGTCTTTGAATAATCCTGCATTCAGGTGAAGATAAGCAGAAAACCGGCTTCAGCATATCATAAAATGAAAACGCTTTCAAATTTATGGCTTTTTTTGAGATTCCAATGGCAGGATCCGACTGAAGCTTTCCCGGTCAGCGGATCTGGAAAGCAGAAAATGGAAAAAGCGGGTGGTCATTTGAATCAAGGCAGGGGAAGGGAGAGAGCAGTCGCTTTTCAGAGATCCTGGAAGCTGGTCCAGTGTTTGAGATGTTTCAAGCCGTTTTTTTCAGCCGCTCATTTCCAGCAGATTTGACTGCATTTCATACAGTTTTTCTTGCCTGTTCTGGCGAAGGGTTTTGGTTCAGGCCGGAATGTTCAGAAAGATGGCCGATTCGAACAGAGTTTTGACTTTGGATCACTCTACTTTATACTTAATGTGTTTTGATTGTGATAGCAAAAAAGGAGAAGAAGAAAATATGAGTGGACAAGTCGTAGTCGGAACCCAGTGGGGCGATGAAGGAAAAGGCAAAATTGTCGATGTTTTAGCAGACCGGGCAGATATGGTTGTCCGTTTCCAGGGCGGCGACAATGCCGGCCATACCGTAGTAGTCAACGGAAAGAAACATGTTCTCCACCTGCTTCCCAGCGGCGTACTGCGTGAGGAGGCAGACTGCATCATCGGGCCGGGAGTCGTATGCAACCCATTTGTCCTGCTAAAAGAGATGGACACGCTCAAACAAAGCGGGCTGTCGACCGATCATATCAAGATCTCAGACCGCGCGCAGATGCTGATGCCTTATCACTGCTATCAGGATGAGCTGGAAGAAGCTGCGGCTTCTCGCAAAATCGGAACGACCAAGCGGGGAATCGGTCCCTGCTATGAAGATAAATACGCCCGCCGGGGAATCCGTTTTCACGAATTCAAGGATTTTGACCATTTCAAAAAGCGCCTGAAGGAGAACGTCGAGTCCAAAAACCGGCTGTTTACGCAGGTGTATAAGGGCGAGCCGATGGATTATGAAAAAATACTCAAGAATTTTGAGGGCATTTACGATCAGATTGTGCCCATGATTGTGGAAAGCACGCACCTGGTCAACGATGCGCTCAAAGCAGACAAGAAAGTCCTGTTTGAAGGCGCCCAGGCTGCCATGCTCGATATCAATTATGGGACCTATCCCTTTGTAACCTCTTCTTCGCCAACGGCAGCCGGGGTTACCGTAGGTGCCGGCGTGGCGCCCAGCAAGATTGACCAGGTCATTGGCGTGGTCAAAGCGTATTCAACAAGAGTTGGCGAAGGTCCGTTTGTCACGGAACTGCTGGATGACCAGGGCGAGTGGCTTCGAAACCAGGGCGGCGAATTTGGTGCGACTACCGGCCGGCCAAGACGCTGCGGCTGGCTGGATCTGCTTGTGGTCAAGCATGCCGACATGATCAACGGCCTGACTGATATCGTCCTGACGAAGCTGGATGTTTTAGGCGGGCTCGATGAGATCAAAGTGTGCACGGGCTACGATATTGACGGTGAAATTTACGACTATATCCCTTCTGACCAGGCTGATGTGGCAAAAGCCAGTCCAGTCTACACAGTGCTGCCCGGCTGGAAGGAAAATATTTCCAAGTGCCGCACCTGGGATGAACTGCCGGAAAACACGAAGAAATATGTCGAGTTTATCGAAGAGTTTACCGGAATTCCGGTTTCCATGATTTCTGTCGGAGCTGATCGCGAAAATAATATCTATCGCAATGACCGCCTGAAAGCGGCTGACTGAACCGGCAAGCATCCTGGAATCAGTTGATCAGTTAATAAAAGTGTCATTGAATAAAAAACGCCCGGATTTTCTGAATGATCAGAAGATTCGGGCGTTTTCATGCAGAAAGAACATGAAGCCTGAAATGAAAGAATGAAAAAGGATTGCGCCCTGAAGTGGTCAGGCCAGACAGGCCCGATTTAGCGGATGGTGCACGATCCGGTATCGGCACAGGCATCCACCGGCTGCTCCTTTAAGGAAAGCGGGACATCCAGCGGGATAAAGGGGTGGTTTCTGGAAGGAAACTGGAAAGCATACATCAGGATGCTTCCGGCAATGGCCGCATTGAGGGATTCAAAAGAAGCCATTTCAATATGGATGAGCTGGCTGCAGGCTTCCAGGACCGGCCTGCTGATGCCGTTTCCTTCATTGCCGATCACAATGGCATACCGATCTGGTATATGCAGTTCGTGAAGCTCAACCGAATCGGCATGAAGCGCCGCCCCAAAAACCGGAATGCCTTTTTCTTTCAGCGCACTGACCTGCTGCTGCAGGCCGCAGGTAATGACTGGAAGATGGAACAGGGCACCCTGCGAAGACTGGATGGCTTTTGGCCCATAGGGATCGGCGCAGTCCGGTGAAAGAAGCACGGCTTCAATGCCAAAGGCATAAGCGGAACGGATCAGCGTGCCCAGATTGCCGGGGTCCTGGATCTGGTCCAGGATCAGCAGGCGTCCTGCCGATAAATCTGAAGCAGGTTTGGGCTTTTTGCATAAGCCAATATATCTGGCATCGCTTTTCTGGCTGGAAATGCGGTTGAGAACAGGCTGGCTGCAGAAAGTAACTGGTGCACCGGCAAATTCCGGGATGTCGTCCAGCTGGAAGACGCGAAGCAGGATACCGGCCGTTTTTGCTTCCTCGAGCAGGTGAAGACCTTCAACCAGGAACTGTCCGGATTTATCGCGCTCTTTCTTGGCGGTGAGCTTGGCCATAGTCTTGATGGTCTGGTTCTGAGTGGATTCAATTTTCATAATTTCAGTATAGGTCATGTCCGGATTGGGCGAAATTTTGAGCCAATTGAAAGTGAGAATGTTGATTTGAAAAAGGCCTTTGATAGAATGGGAACAAGCGCTGATGGAAACATAGCAGGAAAATAAAGCCCAAGAGAGTCCCCTGAATGGTGAAATGGGGACGGCCGGAAACCTGTGAATTCACTCCTGAGCTGGAGATAAACCTCCCCGTCTCATACGGATATCATGGCAAGAGTGTGTCTGTTCAGGACGAAGCGAAATGGTACCGCGGGTCTTTCCCGTTTTCGCATTCGTCCTTTTTTTGCGTTTGAAAGGAGTCTTGCAATATGCCAAATTTTGAAGAACTGAAGCACGAGATTGAACAGGCGTTTAAAAACGCTGCTTCGCTCGATGACCTCAACCAGCTTCGAATTGAATATCTTGGAAAAAAAGGAAAAATTGCCGATCTGATGAAACAGATGAAAAGTGTTCCCAAAGAAGAAAAGAAGGAATACGGCCAGGCTGTAAACCAGATCAAGAATGATGCTGCCAGGCTTTTTGAGGCTAAGAAGGAAGTGCTGGAAAAAGAAGCGCTCGAAAAGAAGCTCGCTTCCGAAAAAATCGACCTGACCCTGCCCGGCCGCAAGCCAAGCCATGGCAACCTCAACCCGCTGCACTTAATTGAGCAGGAACTGGAAGACTTGTTTATCGGCCTTGGCTACCAGGTCATTGAAGGAGATGAAGTCGTCAGCGACTTCTACAACTTCGAGCGGGCCAATATTCCAAAGGATCACCCGGCCCGCGACATGCAGGATTCGCTTTACCTCGATCCCGAACACCTGCTTCGCACCCATACTACGGCCATCCAGATGAAAGTGCTGGAAGAACAGGCTCCAAATCCGATCAAGGTTGTCTGCCCGGGCAAGGTTTACCGCCGGGATGATGATGATGCTACGCATTCACATCAGTTCATGCAGCTGGAAGGCCTGGTCATCGGCGAACACGTACCGCTTTCGGACCTGAAAGGAACCCTGGAATTTTTCGCCCGGAAAATGTTTGGCCAGGATCGCGAAATCCGTTTCAGGCCATCCTTCTTCCCGTTTACTGAACCAAGTGTTGAAGTCGATGTCTCCTGCCATATGTGCGGCGGCAAAGGCTGCCCGACCTGCAAGGGAACCGGATGGATCGAAATCCTGGGCGCTGGCGAAGTGAACCCGAAAGTGCTGGAAATGGCCGGCTACGATCCGAAAAAGATGAACGGCTTTGCTTTCGGTATCGGTATTGAGCGTGTAGCCATGCTTAAGTATGGCATTGACGATATTCGTCATTTCTACACAAACGACAAGCGTTTTAACGAAACGTTTGACCGCATGGATTAGGAGGTACTCGGATGAAAATCTCAAAAAAATGGCTGGAACAGTACATGGATCTTGGTGATCTGAGCATGGAAGATATCGCCAAAGCGATTACAGATGCCGGATTTGAAGTCGAAGAAGTCATTCCGCTTTCACAGGGAACCAACCTGGTCATTGGCGAAGTCCTCACCTGCAAGCCGCATCCCGATTCAGACCACCTTCATGTCACAACCGTAAACACCGGCGATGAAGTCCATCAGATTGTATGCGGTGCGCCCAATGTAGCTGCCGGCCAGAAAGTCATCGTCGCTCTTTCCGGAGCCAAGCTGCCCGGCGGTGAAATCAAGTCCGGAAAAATCCGCGGGGAATTAAGTGACGGCATGATCTGCGCCCTGTTTGAACTGGGCGTGGATAAGCATATGCTCAGTGAAGAGCAGATTGCCGGTATTGAAGTGTTGCCGGACGATGCCCCAGTTGGCAACACCGATCCGCTTGGCTACTTAGGCTATGACGATACAATTCTTGATGTCTCCCTGACCCCCAACCGCGCCGACTGCCAGGCAGCCTGGAGCATGGCTGGCGAAGTTGCTGCAATCTTAAATAAGGAATACCGCCTGCCGGACTATGAAAATGCAGCGGATACCGGCAATGATGTGGATACCCGTCTGCAGATTGTCTCGGAAACCGAAAAATGCCCGCATTTTTATGGCAAGGTCGTTGGATCCGTCACGATCAAGGAATCTCCTCAGTGGATGAAAGACCTGCTGCGCGCTTCCGGCATGCACTCCATCAATAACGTGGTCGATATTTCTAATATTGTCATGCTGGAAACCGGCCAGCCAATGCACTTTTATGATATCAACGCCCTGCCGGCCCAGGAAATCACGGTAAAAGACGGACTGGAAGTCGATTATACCGCGCTGGATGGTGTGACCTACAAACTCCAGCCGGAAGATGTAGTCATTACGACCGAAGGACGGCCGATTGGCATCGCCGGCATCATGGGCGGTGATGATTCCAAGATCGAAGACAATACAACCGGAATCATTATTGAATGTGCCAGCTTTGATCACGTGGCGATCCGCAATACAGCCAGAAGACTGGCTTTAAATACTGAATCCTCCATCCGCTATCAGAAGGGCATTGAGCCGCTGGCTGCCAAAAAAGCCATCGACCGGGCAGTTCAGCTTCTGATCGAATACGCGGATGCCAAAGATATTGAAAAGACCGTAGAGTTTGGCAGTGCCGGCTATACACCAAGATCCATCACCTGCACGCTTTCAGAAATCAACGGCACCCTGGGTACTGATTTCTCGCTCGATGAAGTTACAGATGTATTTAACCGCCTGGAACTGGAGCCAAAAGTCGACAATGAAACAATTACCGTCCAGGTACCAAGTACAAGACAGGATCTGGAGGGAATGGCCGACTTGAGCGAAGAAGTCATCCGCATGATCGGCTATGACCGCCTGCCTTCTACCTTGCCTGTCATGGAAATGACCGAAGGAAAACTCAATCCGAAACAAAGACAGCGCCGTTTTATCAGGACCGTGCTGACTGAAAACGGACTGCAGGACCTGGTTACCTATACCCTGATTTCTGCGGCCAAGAAAGATGACGCTATTCTTTCGGTTGGCGAGGCTCTTGAGCTGCCGGTTCCTCTTTCTGAAGAGCGCCGCTTTATCCGGACTTCGCTGCTGCCTTCTGTTCTGGAAAGTGTGGCTTACAACCTGGCCCGCAACAACAAAGGCGTAAACCAGTTTGAAATCTCGGAGCTGACTTCCAGGGAAGGCGTTCGTGAACACCTGGCTATTGTCTTAAGCGGCCCAATGAATGAAACCCGCTGGCTCAAGGACAGCACCCCGGCTGATTTCTATACGCTCAAAGGTCTGATTGAAGAGATCCTGGAGCGTCTTGGCATTCAGGAAAGCCGCCTGTACTTCAAGGAAAACAAGAAAGACAATGAACATTTCCATCCGGGACGTTCCGCAGAAATCTATATCGGCAAGGATTTAATCGGCCTGATGGGCGAAATCCACCCGGCCTACGGTGCCCGAATCGGGGTCAAAAAAGCAGTGATGGCTGAAATCGACCTGGACAAGATTCTCAATACCAAGAAATCCAAGGTTCGCTTTACTCCGGTATCCAAGTACCCGGCCGTTGTACGCGATCTGGCTTTCGTTGTCAGCAAGGATTTGCCAGCCAGCCGGATTGTGGATGTCATCAAGCGTTCCGGCAAGCTGGACAAGGAATCGATTGTCCGTGGTGTCGATGTATTTGATGTATATGAAGGAGAACATGTCGGTGAAAACGAAAAGTCCGTCGCGCTGACAATGACTTTCCAGTCCGACAGGCAGACACTCGATGAAGAAAAGATCAATAAAGTCTTCAACCAGATCATCGAGGCCATTGTCTCCCAGTGTAAAGCGACATTGCGCTCAGCCTGATTTTCTCTTGACGGCTGATTTGCCGGAGGGCAGTCTTTGTAGTTTCTCTGGCAGAAAGAATTACTCAAAAAATCTCTGTGTAAATAAAAGCCAGGCTGATTCGACGATCAGCCTGGCTTTTTCAGTCTGGTTAAACATTTTTCTGCTGCATATTGCTTCTCAGTCTTTTAAAAGCTCAGGGTGTAACGAAAGTGGTGGGAGCGCCAGCGTTTTTTCGAAAATCTTTTGCAGCGAATGAATCGTTTCCGGATCCAGAGCGGCAAAATGGTTTTTCTGATCTGAATCCAGATCAAGAACGGCAGCAAGGATGCCCTGGTAATATAACGGAATGACCAGCTCGCTTCGCGATGCCGGATCACAGGCGATATGGCCAGGGAACTTGTGGACATCGTCGACGACAATGGTCTGCTGCTTTTCGATGCACGCCCCAATCACGCCATGGTTAAACCGGATTCTTGCACAGGCCGGTTTTCCCTGGAACATGAACAGCCAGGCACACTCATCCACTGTGCTGACAGAATAGATCCCGGCCCAGCTGATTCGGGCATCACAAAGATAGAGAGCAGCAATCTGGTTGGAAAGAATGGTTTCCATCGGCATGAATGGATCGTACAGAGTTTGAAGCTGCTCCAGCAGTGTTTTGTCAATCATAAAAAAGACCCCCCCAATACAAGACTGAATCGAATTAGTTCTGCTCTTTTCAGTATAAGCAAAGCCAGGCGGTAAAGAGTAAATTGCTGTCCTTTCTGATCTGAATCATGGCTGATTCCAGGATTAAAAAACAAAAGATCAATCTCTTGACAGGAAGGTCCTTAAAAGAGTATAAAGGAAAAGCTGGTTTTCAAAGCAGGCAGGTAACTCCTGCAGGCAGCTTTGAAAACATAGCGAAATACGCTCATTGTGAAAATATTAAAAATATTCACAAAAAGACTTGCATTGAGAAGCTCCCGGTGGTATTCTTAATGAGCGTTAAGGAAACGGCTGATCCCACAGATCACCGATACT